>Ga0209060_10000917_pt1 | contig 39169 bp, 39 predicted proteins | sample Coa_R1_8_FD_187155 | JGI IMG/M metagenome (GOLD analysis project Ga0209060, IMG submission 187155) | Surface soil microbial communities from Centralia Pennsylvania, which are recovering from an underground coalmine fire - Coalmine... | ecosystem: Environmental > Terrestrial > Soil >...
CGGTTGAAGTCAAGGCGTACGTGAAACTGGTGCTATTGATAACGCTTTGTACGGAGAAGGCGCCGTTGAAGTCGACCTGATTCGTCGTTCCCTTTGGCACGCCTTCAATCAAAACCGTCCCAGGATTTCCGGGGTTCAGACCATGAGCGGCGCTGGTCGTAACGGTGACGAGACCCGATGTCAGTGAAACGTTGGCAATTCCGATTGAAGTAGACGACTGCAAAACGTTGATGGCATTCGCGATTCCCTGTCCGCCGGGGGTCACGAATCCAGTGTGCTGGTGCGGGATCATTGTGATCTGGGGATAGAGACCCGTGTTCAACGTGACTTGTCCCGAGACGCATGGCGACTTGGTTCCCATCGGCTGCTGCGGCGTCGTGATGCAATCGGACGCACCTGTATTCAGGTCGAGAAGGAATCCGACTTTGGCGGTCGTCGGATTCGCGGAAGAAGAATAGGCGACGACGGCGTGATTGGTGTCGGAATCGACGCCGACTGAATACGGAAATGGCTGAGGAGTTTGTTCCGCAGGAATGTAACCGGCCAAGGAGATAGTGTTAATTGCCGGAATTGCGGTGGCGGAACTCGTCGTGGGAATCGGGAAGACCAAAACTTTCTGATCCTTGAAGCTGACGGCCGCGACCTGATGGAGATTGTGATTGATGGAAACGGAAGTCGGAATGTTGACAGCGGCCGTGAATCCAATCGGAGTCAAGCTGGGAGTGCCGTCGCTGGCGCGGGCAATCTTAAAGAAATCGACGCGATTCTGTCCGGTGACGGCAACCGCGGCAATGCCGAGTTCCTGATCGATATCGATGGCGCTTGCCTGGGTCAGTGCGGCGCCGTCCACGCCTTGAGAGATAGCTGGAGTTACCGCGGCGGGAAATATCGTTTGGTAGTCGGGGAAGAACGCGAGATTGGTAACGGCGGGATTGTTCTGGGGCGGTGCAGGATTCTGCGTGCGGCCAACCGTCAACTGATAAAGGCCCGGCTGAGCGCCGCCTGCGGTCGATCCTGGGAACGTAAGATCGAGCTGACGCGAGGTGGAAAAATTTGGGTCCACGCCAAGAGTGTTGCCTTGAAAGGTGGAAGTCACAAAGCTTCCGCCCGGCCCAAAATAGCCGCCGTTGACGATGAGCGCGACTTCGTTGCTCAAAGCGTTTTGAACGATGCTGTCGGGCGAAGAGGCCACGGTCGTGGCGCGGACTGGGACGACGCTGAATTTGAAAGGCCCACTGCCAACTTTTGTAACGGGTTGAGAAGGATCGGACACGCTCACCGTGTAGGTGTCAACGTTCGCGATGTTTTGCGGGAGCAATCGTAAACGCACGCCCGTGGACGGTGGGCTTGTGACCTTAGTGGTGGGAATCGGGAAGAGAACTTTTAGCTGGCCAGACGCGAAGTTAAACGATTGGACCGTGCCGCCGTCCGCAGTAACCGTAACCTGCGACGCGGAAGTGACACCCGGCGCAAAAATATACAGATCGTAAAAGGCCACGCCCTGAGGAACGATGGTGGGAGAAATCCCATTGAAGGTAATTGGGCCGCCGGTGATGATGGTGATGGTGCCGATGGCGAAGCGGGTGGTGTCGCCCTTGGAGGTTGCGACGATGGTGAGAGTTGCCGTCGTGGGAACGGTAGTGGGCGCACTGTACAAACCATTCTGATCGATGGAGCCACAGGCGGGGCTGCAGGTCGGCAACTGGGGAAAGTTGATGCCTTTGGCCAGATTGATTGTGCCCTGCGTGATCAGCCAGGTGACACCTTTGGTCGTGCCGATGTCGTTGGTCAAGGAAGCGGTGAACTGAAACTGGGAAGGAGCGGTGGCGCTCGCGCTGGTGGGGACGGTAGCGGTCAGGGGCGTGAGAGTAACGGAAATTCCGGAATCCAAAGTGATGCTCGATGTTCCCGTTTTCTTGGTATCGGCCGCGGAAGTCGCGGTGATGGTGATCGTCAAAGCGCAGGTCTGAGCGGTGCCGGAACAGTTGTTTCCGGTAATTTTCGTCGGGTCGGGGACGGTTTGCGGAGCGCTGAATACGACGGTGCTGGCAGTGGAGCCTGACGGAATGTTGCCGCTCTGTGCGTTGCAGGGAGTGGCCGTTCCCGTCTTGGGATTGCCGGTGCTGTCGAACGACGTAGTTGCGTAATTGCAAGTCCAGGTGACGTTCGTGTTGGTGGAGCCGCTCACGGTGGCGGTGAGCGTCAGGGATTGCGTGACGATGACGGTGGCCACGGACGGGCTCACCGAGACCGTGACGACGTTGCCCGCACTGCTGCCGCCGCATCCGACGACAGCCGCGGCCACTGCGACAAGCAGCGCCCAAAGAATTTTTTGCGTTCCAAACTTCATGCTCACGAGTTCCCCCACAATTGCGATTCGAGCGATCGGATCGCTCCAGCTTTCTTTTTTAACAAGACCCAAAATCCATAAATCCCAAGGCCGCAACATCCGGCGGAAACTACTTCGCCTTAGAAGGTGCGGCTGACGGTAAACCGGAACGTCGTGGCCGGTTCGAAATAGTTCAAGCGGCCGGGATTGTTGACGACGTTGTTCAATTGCGGCTGCACGATAAACGGAAAAATCGTCGGATCCACCTTATTCAATTGCGTCTTCAGGAAGTCCACGTCCTCCGCCTTGAAGAACGGACTCTGCGCGACGAGCTGTTCGCGCAGGCGGTGGACGTTATAGGAGTAATAAATGCGGAAGGGCGCCTGAACGATGGGCAACTGAACCACGAATTCAATGCCGGCGGAGCCGCGCAGCCGGAAATTCGTGTGAGACGCAATCGGCAGATTGCCGTTGACGTTGTTGGCGCCGAAATCGGTTTGCAGCTTTGCAAGACCGGTGGGATCGAGCTTCAGACCGCTTTTGTTGGAGATACCGTCGGTGCCGCCGTCAAAGAAAAACGCGGTCTGAAAATACTGCTTCACGATCGGAATACGATATTCGACGTTACCAAAGGCCTGCGCATCTCCGCCGGGAAGAGTCGCGGTGTAAATCAGCGCGGGAATCGTGACGGTGCGAAGGGCGCCACCGGAGAGTGGATCTGGGTAGGAAATCGGAATGGCGGTTTCGGTGGGAATGAACGTGACAGGCGAAATGGAGCGAATGTCGTAACCGCGAACATCGTCTTCGCCGCCCATGTAGAAGCGGCTGTAAGGCGGAATTTCTTTGCCGCCAAAACCGGTGATGTACGCGACGCGGGCGCGATAACCAAACACGTTTCTGTGTTTGTTGATCGGGCGGAATTGCTTGAATTCGAAAACGTTGGTGATGGTGTTCACATTGCCGCCGAGCGGGCCGCCGGTGAAGGCCATCGTATAGAGGTAGCTCTTGCCAGTCGTCGGATTGACCGGGTTGTCGATCGAGTTGTAAGTGATGGTCGGCGTGACGGTGCTGGAGACGATGCCGTTGAGAGCGCTGGGGCCGGCGAAGCTGCGGAACTGAATGGACTGGAACAACAGCTTGGAGGCATCGTTGAACGCGGTGATGTTGGTTCGCGTGAGGCCGTAGGTGAGGCCGAGGCGGGTAAAGGAAAGCTTGCGCAACGGATAACTGGCGAAGAGGGTGAAGCCGGTGCTGTCCTGATTGTAATTTTGAATGAATTGCGGATTGATGCTGACGTTCTGGCCGAAGAGCAGCGATTCCTGCTTCGCCTGGTCGTAACTGTAGCGGCTGGAGAAGATGGTGAAGCCGGTGCTGATGGGGCGATCGAAAAGATAAGGTTCGGTGAAACCGAACAAGAAGCTGCGCTGCAAGCTGCCGAACTGCGCGGAGAAGGTGAGTGTTTCGCCGAGACCGAGGAAATTGTTCGTCTGATAGGTGAGGCCGATGAATCCGCCGGCGAGCCCGCTGACGCCGCCATTCAAGCCGATGGATTGTTTGCCTTTTTCTTTAAGCTTCAAATTCAGATCGACGGTGCCTTCTTTGGTGTTGCGCTTGATTTCGACGGCTTTGTCGGCTTCGATGCGGTCGAAATAGTCGAGCTGGTTGAGTCGGAGGATGCTGTATTCCCAGGCGCGCTTATCGAAGAGAGAGCCTTCGTCGAGAGCGAGTTCGCGGCGGATGACTTTGTCGCGGGTGGTGGTGTTGCCGGAAAACTCGATGCGCCGCACGTAATATTGCTTCTGTTCGTCGAAGCGCAAGGTGAGGTTGATGATTTCGTTGGCATCGTCGATGTCAAATTCCGGCTCGGCGGTGAAATCGATGAAGCCGAAGCGGCCGTACTCGCTGGTGTAGTCCTTCAACGCTTTACGAAGCTTATCCACGTTGAGGTAGTCACCTTTTTTCAGAGGGAAGAAAGATTTGAGGGCATCGACCTTCAGCGAGAGCTGTTTGTCGGGGTCGGCGCTGACGATTTTCAGCGTGCCCATCTTGTAGCGCTTGCCTTCTTCAATCGGAATGGTGATGTTGACAGCCTTGCCGTTGGACTTGCCGAGAACGAGCGGGACGCCGAGACGATTGTTGCGCGTATCAATATTTTCGACGATCGGGCCGTTGGGCGCGACGAGGACGCGGAAGTAGCCGTTGTCCTGGTACATGCCGCGGACGCCAACTTCGATATCCTCGACCAATTTATCGTGATCGTAAGTCTTGGAGAGCACGGGAATAAACGTGATGTAAAGCGGTATTCCATAGGGACGATCGTTGCGCATGGAACGCAACAGTTTGCGATCGCTGAAAGCGTGATTTCCCGTGAATTTGATTTTGCCGACTTTAACCTTGGGGCCTTCGTCGATTTTGAAAATCAGGATGACGGCGTTGCTGGAGGCAATGCGTTCGTACTGCGGCGTGACCTTGGCGAATTGGCGGCCGTGTTCGCCGAGCAATTCCTGGAGCACTACTTCGGCTTTTTTGATCCTCGTGGGATCGAATTGGCTTTCGACGGTGAGGCCGACTTTGCGTTCCTTGAAGCGATCGAGAATGTCCGATTCGGAAATAGAGTGAATGCCGTCGTAGCGAATGCGGCGGATAACGGGGCGCTCTTTGACTTCAAAAATGATGATTTTGGAATTGGCGTGATCGGGGGAATCTTCGACGCGAAGCTTTACGTCTTCAAAAAATTGCGTGTTCCAGAGAGCCTGGAAATCGCGGCGCAGAGTTTCTTCGTTATAAGTGTCGCCTTCGCGGCTGAAGATGCGGGCTTTCAAAGTGTCGTTGCGGACGCGGCGATTGCCGATGAATTCAATACGCTGGATTACGAAGATGTCTCCCTGCGCGTTCGGAGTGCCGGCTTGCGCAGTGTTGTCTTCCGAGGAAGTTTCGAGCGTCTCGAGATCGATACTTTCGGACATCAAATATTTATGTTTGGAGGAAGGAGAGGGAGGTTGCGGGTGATTCTGGACCGGCGCTTGCGCGAGCGAAATCGCCGCGCTCGCCGCGAGCAACACTGCTGCGACGAGCCACCGCACTTTCGCGAGTTTTGTGGCCTGTTTTGCGCAAGACGAAAAACAGACTCTTCTGTAAGCGGCCGATGACGGCATCAAGGCCGCGCCCCCAAACGCAAGTTGTTCTTCTCCTGCCGGACCCGGTGTGGGCCGGCGTTTTTGTACATGCCTCCGGCTGAGCCGGACGGCACGCGTGGTGTCAGATTCCTTAGTGGATAACCGGGGTTGCCTCAGCAACAGGACGGAACGACAGGCCATCCCCTGCGACATACATCTGCAACGTCGCTGGCCTTTGTATCCCTCCCTGAATCAAAGCTTCCGAGAGCGGGTCTTCCACATATTTTTGCAGCGCCCGTCGCAGCGGCCGAGCTCCGTAACTGCGGTCCGCACACGTCTTCTCGAGAATCCACTGCCTTGCTTCCGGTGACAGCACCACCTGTACCTGGCGGTGGATGAGTGTATCGTTCATTTGCCCCACGAGCAAATCAATGATGCGGAGCAGCTCCTCATCGCCGAGCGGATTGAAGATGATGACTTCGTCCAAGCGGTTGAGGAATTCAGGATTGAACGCCCTCTTCACTTCGTTCATGACCAGATCTTCCATGGACTTTGCGCCAGCTTCGTCGGTGCCGCCCTGGAAACCCATCCCGGTGCGCTTCTGCAAATGCCGGGCGCCAAGATTGGAGGTCATGATGATGATGGTGTTACGGAAATCGACTGTGTTGCCGAGACCGTCGCTCAATTGGCCGTCTTCGAACACTTGCAGAAGAATATTGAAGACGTCCGGATGGGCCTTCTCGATCTCGTCGAGCAAGATGACCGAGTATGGCGTACGGCGAACTCGTTCGGTGAGCTGGCCGCCCTCTTCGTAACCGACATAGCCTGGAGGCGCGCCGATCAGCTTGGAGACGGAGTGTTTCTCCATGAACTCGGACATATCAAAGCGAACGAGCGATTTTTCCGAGCCAAAGAGAAATTCCGCGAGGCGGCGGGCAACTTCCGTTTTGCCGACGCCGGTCGGCCCAAGGAAGAAGAAGCATCCGACGGGACGCGCGGGAGATTTGAGGCCTGCACGGCTGCGGCGAATGGCGCGCGCAAGAGCGGTGATGGCTTTGTCCTGGCTGATGACGCGCTTGTGCAGTTCGGGTTCGATGCGCAGGAGCTTCTGCTGCTCGTCTTCCTTGATAGAGGTGACGGCAACGCCGGTCCAGCGCGAGACGACTTCTTCGATGTCTTCGCGAGTGACGACGCCGGTGGTCGCGTCATCGAGCTTGTAGCGGTCGCGGAGCTGTCGCAGATTTTCTTTTTCCTTGCGCTCTTCTTCGGAATAAAAACGCGCCTTTTCGAATTCGTGCGCGGCGATGGCGCTTTCCATGCGGTGCGTGATGAATTTCACGCGCTTCTGCACTTCGCCGACTTCTTCCGGCACGGTGGCCTGGCGGAGTTTTACGCGGGCGCCGGCTTCGTCGATCAGGTCGATGGCCTTGTCCGGGAGGAAGCGGTCGGGAATGTAGCGATTCGAAAGGTAAACGGAATAACGGAGCGCTTCGTCGGTGTAGGTGACGGCGTGGAATTTTTCGTAGCGTTCGCGCACGCCGTTGATGACCTGAACTGCTTCTTCTTCGTTAGGCGCGGGAACTTTTACGGCCTGGAAGCGGCGTTCGAGAGAGCGGTCTTTTTCGACGGACTTGCGATATTCGGAAGGAGTTGTCGCGCCAATGCACTGAATTTCGCCGCGGGAAAGCGCGGGCTTCAGGATGTTGGCGGCGTCGAGCGAACCTTCCGCGGAACCGGCGCCGACGAGCGTATGAAGTTCGTCGATGAAAACGATGGAGTTCTGGCTCTCCATCAATTCCTTCATGATGGTCTTGAGTCGCTCTTCGAATTGGCCGCGATACTTTGTGCCGGCGACGATGAGGGAAAGATCGAGCGAAAGGATGCGTTTGTCCGCGAGGAAGGGAGGAACGTCGGCATCCGCGATTCTCTGAGCGAGGCCTTCCACGATAGCGGTTTTGCCGACGCCGGGTTCGCCGATAAGAACGGGATTGTTTTTCGTGCGGCGGCAAAGAATTTGGATAACGCGGTCAACTTCACCTTCGCGGCCGACGAGCGGGTCGAGCGAACCTTCCGCGGCGGCGCTAGTCAGGTCGCGGCTGAATTCGGCGAGGAGCGAGGTTTCTTTCGGACGCGAAGCCGGCGTTTTTTCGCCACTGGTGCGCGCAAGTTCTTCGCGCAAGGCGGAGAGGCGCAGTCCGCGCTCCATCAAGATTTCCGCGCCGAAGCACTTTTCTTCGCGCAGGATGCCGAGCAAGAGATGTTCCGTGCCGACGTGTTTTACGCCGAGACGTTCGGCCTCTTCCGCGGCCATATTGAGGATGCGCTTGCACTCCGCGCTCAGAGGCACTTCGACGGATGTCGAAATGCGCTCGCGGATCGTGATGCGCGCTTCAATTTCCTTGCGGATCGATTCGATGGAACCTTGCTGGCGCAAAAAGCGGTTGGCGAGAGCCTTGTCCTCGCGCATGAGGCCGAGCAACAAATGTTCGGTCTCGATATAAGGACTGCCGTACTGACTGGCTTCGTAGCGTGCAAAGAAGATGACGCGCCGCGCTTTTTCTGTATAACGTTCGAACACGTTAGCTCGTTTCTCCCCCGCCGGTTGCTTGTGGGTCCGGCGCTCCAGGGCCCGCGTCCGCAAGCGTCGCCGCTTTGCGAACTTCCAGAACACCGTGCTCCAATCCGAGGATTCGATCGCATCGCGCGGCGAGTTTCAGGTTGTGCGTGGCAATAAGCGACGTCAACCCATGCGTGCGATGCAGACGTTCCAACAGATCAAACACGGCCCAAGCATTCTGCTCGTCCAGATCTCCGGTGGGTTCGTCGGCCAGCAGCACGCGTGGTCCGGTGACGAGCGCCCGGGCAATCGCGACTCGCTGCTGTTCCCCTCCGGAAAGCTCCCCTGTGCGGTGGTCGGCTCGATTTGCAAGCCCGACTTCCGCGAGCCATTTCCGGCCTTTTTCGAGGGCCCTTGAAATGGACTCCCGCCGCAGCAGCAACGGCATCGCTACATTTTCGGCTGCCGTAAAATCCGGCAACAACTGGTGCCGCTGCCACAAAAAACCGATGCTGCGATTCCGAAAATCCGCAAGCGCAGCTTCATTTTGAGTTTCAATTTGTTTCGAATCGAAGTATATAGTACCGCTCGTTGGCGTGTCTAGCGCAGCCAGGAGATGCAAAAGCGTACTTTTGCCGGCGCCGGATGGCGCAACGATCGCAACCATCTCTCCGCGCTTCAACTGCAGATTCGCCTCTTTTAAAACGATTAACTGCTGCTGCGGCCCGTGGAAAATTTTCCGGAGTCCGCGAGCTTCGAGGACGAAATCGCCCGCACTTTCGCCGGAGCGTGCCGGCGTTCGGGCGGTTGAGCTGGTGTCGTTTGCGATCAACTTTTTCTTTCTGACTTGAAACTTGCGCTGCCGTTTTTTGCGGTCGAAACCGCGCCAAACGCCTTACAAGATTAGATGCAGACGGGTGAAAAGTGCGTGTTCCAGCGCACACCCTTCAACCGTACGAGGGATAGGAGCATCCCAAATCGTTCCCATTTTCGCCCGACCGTTACCGTTCCCGATTTCGGCGAAAATTGAGCCGTTTTGAACCGCCCGCATCTCTCTACAATTCAACGACTTAAGGTGGGATTTGTCTGTCAGCCGAACGGGAGGGAATCCGTTGGCCATACCCACCAGCCTCTGCGCTAGTTTAGGTGCAAAAGATGGGCCAAATCCGGGCCGGAGAGGTGCGGATACAATGTCAAATTTCGTCACTCAAAACGCAGGATTTCCACGGGCAGAAGCCGGGCTGCGGCCCGGGCCGGCACGAGTGTGGCACCGATAGAAATCAACATCGAGATGGCCGATATCCAGACGCCGTCCAAAACGCTGGGGTGAAAAGGCACGTAGGAGACGGCATAAACCTGCGGATCGAGCGGAATCCAGTGGAACGTTCCGGCGGTCCAGGCGAACGAATAGCCGAGCAGCAATCCGACAAGTGTTCCGCACGCGCCGACGGCAATTCCCTGCCAGAGAAAAATGGTTCGAATCTGTTCGCGGCGCGCTCCCATCGAAAGCAACACGGCGACATCCTTTGCTTTGTCCGTGACGGTCATCGAAAGCACAGCGAGAATATTCAGGCCGGCGACGAACGTGATCAATCCGATGAAAATTGCTGTGACTAATTTTTCCAGCCGCAACGCGCGAAAAAGCGGCCGGTTTTCTTCCATCCAAGTAGCCGCGGCAAAGCCTTCGCCGGACTTCGCACTAATTTGTTTTGCAATTTGATCGGCTCTTTCAGGATCGGCGAGGCGAAATTCAATTACGTTGACGACATCGCTTGAACCGGCGAGTTGCTGCGCAGCTTTCAAATCAAGGAAGCACCAGTTTGCGTCGTAATCATAGAAGCCGGAATCGAAGACGCCGGTAACGCGAAATCGCCGCGTGCGTGGCAGAAGGCCAAACGGAGTCAGCCGCCCTTGCGGACTGGTAAGAGTGACGAAATCTCCGGGACTCATCTTCCAATCCGAGGCGAGCTGTTTTCCGATGACGATTCCTTCCACACCATCGGCATCGGCAGAAAAATCGAGCCTGCCTGCCGCGATTGTTTTCAGAGCCTGGTCGTTTTTTGCTTCCGTGGAAGTCTCAATCCCCTTCGTGACAATCCCTCGCGCCTGCCCGCCAAAGCTGAGCAGGACGGTTTGATAGACGGCGGGCGTAGCGGTTCGAACGCCGTCGATCGCGCCAAGTTCTTTGGCCAGGTCGCGGTAATTCGAAATAGCGGACGAACCGGGTTTTGTAAGAGAAATGTGAGAAGTGACGCTAAGCAAGTGGTCCTGGAGCGTTTCGCGAAATCCGGCGTTCATCGCCAAAGAAATCACCAGCGTGCAGACTCCCGCCGCCACTCCCAGTACGCTGAAAAACGTGACGAGACGAAGCACCGCGGGACGGTTGGGGGAGCGCAGGTAGCGCCGGGCGATAAACCATTCCATCGACATGTTGGTGGACTTTATCCGGCGCCCGAGGCACCAGCAAGCAAGATTATGCGCCTTGCCCTTCGGAGGCTGCCTTTTCCTGCTCTTGCCCGACTGGACGCAACAACGGGAACAGGATTACGTCGCGAATGGACTGCGTATTTGTAAGCAGCATGGTCAAACGGTCGATGCCAATGCCTTCGCCGGCGGTCGGCGGCAAGCCGTGCGCGAGCGCGCGAATATAGTCCACATCGAGCTGCTTCGGAACTTCGTCGCCGCCTTGCGACATCTGCGCAAGGAAGCGCCGCTCCTGCTCGGCAGGATCGTTTAATTCGGAAAAGCCGTTGGCAATTTCCATGCCTGCAACGTAAATTTCGAAACGCTCCGTGAGCGACGGATCATCGGGCTTCTGCTTCGAAAGCGGCGAAATGTCCGTCGGAAAATCGTAGAGAATGGTCGGCTGCACCAGGTGGTGCTCCGCCATCGTTTCAAAGAGCAAGCCGGTCCATTCGCCGTCGCTCAATTGGCCTTTGCTCGCAGCGTATTCGCCACCGTTCGCTTTTGCCCAGACGTTGTAGCGTTCGGTCGCCTGTTTTGCACCGCCTGGAGCGGCAAGTTCCGCGGGTGTCGGTGCGGTTCCCGCGCCCGCTGGCCAATACTTCTGAATTGCTTGCCGCATCGTCAGCCGTTGCATGTTGCCAAAATCAAGATCGACGTCACCGAACTTCACCATCGTTCCGCCAGTGATGGCCTTTGCCAGTCGCGCAAACAGCGCCTCGTTCAAATCCATCAAGTCGAGGTAATTGCTGTAAGCCTCGTAAAACTCGAGCATGGTGAATTCCGGATTGTGCTGTGTCGAAATTCCTTCATTGCGGAAATTGCGATTGATCTCATAAACGCGATCCAAGCCGCCGACTACCAGCCGCTTCAGGTAAAGCTCCGGCGCGATGCGCAAAAAAAGGTCGATATCCAGCGTGTTGTGGTGCGTCACGAACGGACGCGCCGACGCTCCCCCCGCGATGGGATGCATCATCGGGGTTTCGACCTCTATATAGCCGCGCTCCTCAAAAAATCGGCGAAGTTCCTGAACGATCTTCGCGCGCGTCAGAAAAACTCGTCGCGACTCCTCATTTGCAATTAAATCGAGATATCTCTGCCGGTAGCGAAGCTCCACGTCCGTGAGACCGTGCCACTTTTCGGGCAAGGGCAAGAGCGCCTTCGACAGGACGGTCAATTCCGTGACCCAAACCGAAAGCTCGCCAGTCTTGGTTCGAAAGAGGTGACCCTGCACGCCGATCGAGTCGCCGAGGTCAAGCAAATGGAAGACTTCAAATCCCTTATCACCGACAACATCCTTGCGAACGTAAACTTGAATCCGCCCGCCATTGCCTTGAACATGGGCAAATCCGGCTTTGCCCATCAGCCGGTATGACACGATGCGGCCCGCCACGCGGACTTCCACTTTCTGGGCTTCCAAGTCCGCGGCGGAGGCAGCACCATACTTTTCCACAAGGTCTGCAGCAGTCGCCGTCCAGCGAAATTCGTGCGGATACGGGTTCAGCCCCGCAGACCGCATCTGCTCGAGCTTCTTCAGCCGTTGTTCAAACTGGTCGCGCGGCTCGAATTCCAAGTAATTGCCCTCATTCCCGATTTGGTTAGTTCGGAGTCAAATGAGTATAGCGGCCCCTCGCCGCCACCCGCAACAAAAGGTCTGGTTCTATTTTGGAACTTTGGTATACTCCACGGGCCTCTAGGGGAACTTTTGTGATTGACCAGCCTCTTTCTCGACGGGGTACGTCTGTGCGCAGCGATTGGCGCGCCTGGTTGCCTGAGGCGAAAGCTCGCGTCAACGAAGCCTGTTCCTTAGAATTAGAGACCCTTTACAACATATTAAGCGTCTCGTTGAACGAAGCTCTGGAGCTTCGGCGGGAAGGCGCACTGTGCAGAGCTGTTGAGGCAGCGCAGGTGGCGGACAGCATCTGTTTGCGTTTCTCCCAATCGCTCGAAGCAGTACTGGCAGGCCTCCATGGCCACGCGAAGCACTATGGCGTTGTGCCGAACGCAGCGCCGCTGGATCCGGGAAACTTTCGCGGCTCACGAGGGCAACGCACTGCCAAGATCAATGGCTTTCTGAATCGCGTGTTGTTGTCCCAGCGCTCTCAGTTTATCCACAAGGCGTCGACACTCAAGGAAATGGTCGCGACCTTACGAGACGATTTCCGCGATGCAGCGAACGAGCTCGCCAGCGGCGTCCACCATCGTACGGAAGCTTTTTGGGACGCGCTCGACCGGTGCCACTTCGACCTTAATACGTGCTTGCGCGAAACCATGATCCTGCTGAAATCGTTCCTCATCGTGGTGCCAGAGGATCAGCTTCCCTCATTCGAAGCCTCTCTGAAAATTGCGAGTGTGCGAACGCCCACGCCTTCTTTTGCGTTCCGCCATAGACGTTTCGCCGCAGTTCCGGGAAAATAGCAACACCTGCAGCTGACCGGGCCCCGCAGCAAGGGCGTTTCGCGTGTCGTAACCGATAGCAGCCCTTGCGCATCGCAATGCAGCTCTAGGACAACTCGAAAGGGGATTCGCGGCATCCGACGGTTTGGATGAGCCGCAACTGGACCGTTGGCCCGAACTCGACCAACCGAGCCCAAGCAGGCAAGTGGTAAGCCGGCTGTGACGCTCACGGAAGCGGAAGCCATCCGCCTGGCGCAAGCTGGGGACGGACCCGCGTTCGACTTCCTTTACCAGATGCACAGTCGCCGCGTTTACGCCCTTTGCCTGCGCATGGTGGGTAACCCAGCGGACGCCGAGGATTTGTTGCAGGAAGCTTTTCTGCAATTGTTTCGCAAGATCGGCACGTTCCGCGGGGAATCGGCTTTCTCGACCTGGTTGCACCGGATGACGGTAAACGTTGTTCTGATGCGGTTGCGCAAGAAGTCCCTCCCGGTCGCTTCACTTGAAGAAACTGTGGAGCCGGATGAAGAGTCCGGCGGTCCGAGGAAGGACCCCGGCGCACCGGATTTGCGGCTTAGCGGCGCAGTCGATCGAGTGAACCTCGAACGCTCCATCGAAAAGTTGCCGCCAGGCTATCGAACGGTTTTTGTGCTCCACGACATCCAAGGGTACGAGCACAACGAGATTGCGAACATCATGGATTGCTCGGTCGGAAATTCGAAATCGCAGTTGCACAAGGCGCGCACCCGCCTACGGGAACTTCTTCAGGAAGAAGCCCGCGATCTGGCCCGGCAGGAACGGCAAAGTGCGAAGACGCAGGGAGGCAACTCGGATTGAGTTACAATGATTCCAATCCGGGGTGCTGCAACGAGCCAGGTGCGTGGCGTTGCTCTTTTAGGCTTTTTGGTGCGAGGAATTGTCGAGACGCTTTTCTTCGCGGAGTGAAGTGCCATGCAGTGTAAAGAAATCGAAGCGGTTCTTGAAAAAGAAGGATTGTCGCCTCTTCCGGAATCCGTGCGAGCACACGCCGCCTCTTGCGCCGCCTGCGGCAGCCTGATTGCTGATTTTTCCGCGATCCTTTCCGTAGCAGAAGAGCTTCCCGCGGAAGTAGAACCCCCGGCGCGTGTCTGGGTTTCGCTGCGCAATCAACTCGAATCCGAAGGCATTATTAAGAACACGCCGGACGCCGCCTTTATTCCGCAAACATCGTGGCTTGCAAATCTGGCGAGGATTTTGCGTGGACGCGCGCTCGCTGCCGCAGCGGTTGGTTTAGTTATTTTCGCCGCTGCTGTCGTGCAAATTGAACGCGGCAGACAATCGGCCGGAAACGCCGGTCCGACTGTCGCAAGAACCGCGGATGCAATGCCGCCGCCAATTTCACTGAGCGAACCGTTGGGCGCAACCGGGCAAACCTTGCATCAGGAAGAACAGAGCCTCCCGGTGGTCCAGCCTGCGGATTTTTCCAACCAGGGTCCCATGCTAAATCGCGTTCAGAATCCGGTCGACGCGTCCCTGCGCCAAAATCTGAAGTCGCTGAATCAATTCATTGAAGAATGCCGTCGCCGCCTGAAGGAAGATCCGAACGACGAGTTGGCGCGGGAGTATTTGTCTGTTGCGTATCAACAGAAAGCGGAATTGCTGTCCGCGATGCTAGATCGCGGAAGGAGCGTCAACTAATATGGTCCCGGTCATGAGTTGTTCAACTCGATGGAACCGCGCCGTACTTCCAGTGCTCGGCGCGGGTGTGTTCCTTTTGCCTGTCGCGACGTTTGGCGCGGGACAGAAGATCGAGAAGCACTTCACGGTGAAGGGTCGACCGGTCGTCTCGATTCAAAACGTGGCGAATGGCCGCATTGAAGTGAAGTCGGCCAAGACGAGTGAAGTTGTCGTTACCGGCTCCCAGATTTCGAACAAGATCGGCGTGGAAACCGAACAAGCCGACAATCGCATCGACGTGACCGCGACAATACTTGACGCTAATGCGCCTGCGGCCGAACTTGAAGAGAATTTTTCGCTCATCGTGCCGGAAGAGACCGAACTCCAGATCAAGACTCAGACTGGATTGATTTATGTCGAACAAGTCATGGGCGACATGAAACTCGAAAGCATTGCGGGCGACGTTAGCCTCAAGGAAGTCTCCGGCTACATCATCGTGCACAGCACAGGTGGTTCCCTGACCTGCAGTCTATGCGCCGGCAAGCTCGAATTCTCTTCCATCAGCGGGAACGCGACAATCACGCAGCCAACGCTGAACAATGTCAACATCATGACGACGTCCGGCAACATTCTTTACGATGGTGATTTCCTGCGCACCGGCCTTTATACGATGAAGAGCGGCAAAGGCGTGGTTGAAGTTCGCTTCTCGAGCACGGATTCTTTCGACCTCAACGCCCAGACCAATCTCGGGACCGTGGACAATCGCGCGCAGGCTTTCCTGAAACCCGATACGCACGGCACACGCCACATCGCTTCCAAGTATGTGAAGGGCCTCTTCGGCAGCATTGGCAGCGGCCTCGCCAAAGTCGAGCTCTCCTCCTTCAGTGGTACAATTCGCATCCTGAAGCGCGATTAACTTCATTCGCGCCGCAATCGTGACGCAAACTCCTGTGCTTCGCGGGAACACCCCGCGTCCATCCATTATTTGTCTTGCTGGATTCATGGGTTCCGGCAAGACAACCATTGGCACTCTGCTCGCGCGTCAGCTTGCCTGGCGATTCGTCGATCTCGATGATCGCATCGAGGAAGCATCCGGCCTTCGCATCTCGGAATTTTTTGAACGCTTTGGCGAACCCGCGTTTCGTGCTCTCGAAGCCGAGCAACTGCGCTCCGTACTCGGCCGCGCCGCTGAAACAAGAGAGTCCATGGTTCTCGCGCTCGGCGGTGGAACCTACGCTCAACAAGGCGCGCCGGAATTTTTGCGCGCACAGGGAATTCCCGTCATTTGGCTGGACGCTTCCATCGAATCGCTTCTTTCGCGCTGCATGACCATGTCCGGCCGGCCGCTTTTTCGTGACGAAACCAGTTTTCGCGCGCTCTATTCGCAACGCGTCCCCTCCTATCAACTTGCCGATTTCCGGGTGGACAGCTCCGGCGACCCCGCCGCCGTTGTAGCGGAAATTTTGAGTCTTGGCCTGTTCACTGGCACTCGTGAGAACCATTTAGTCGTCGAGAAACCACATTCCTGATTTCTCTTTTGCGTTCCGCATTTCATGTCATCCTCAAGTGGCATATCGAGTTTTCGTTTGGGGGAATCTCATGCAACGCCGATCCACATTTGCCGTGGCCATCTTTGCCTCTGCGATGGCGATTTCTCTGTTGGCACTGCCGTCTTCCGCCCAGAAAAATGCGCCCGGCTCCGTGCTGCAGGCAGACAAGGGCAAGTTCAACATCCTGGTCGACGGGAGATCGGTTGGCAAAGAGGAATTTCAGATTGAGCCGAATGGCGGCGGCTGGGTGGCAAAAGGCTCAACCGAAATCAATACCGGCGATAGCCCCGCCATGCAGGTCACGGGCAATTTAACGTTGCAGGCCAACGGCGCGCCCATTGCCTACGACTGGGTCTCCAAGGCGGACAAGACAAACAGCGCTCACGTGGTCTTCACCAACAACATCGCCAAGATTTCTCTTTCCGTGCAAGGCGCACGGCCCTATGAGCAGGAATTTACGTTCAATTCCCCGCTCGTCGTCATCCTCGACAACAACATGTATCACCAGTACGGCGTACTGGCGCGAATCTATGACTGGTCGAAAGGCGGTTCACAGACTCTTTCGGTGCTGATTCCGCAGGAAATTACGCCGGGCACGGTCACCGCGGAATCCGTTGGCTCCGCTTCGTCGGGTGGCAAAACGTACGAAGGCTTGCGCGTCACAACGTCGGACATCGAGGTCTTGTTGCTGCTTGATTCGAATCACCGCTTGATGCGTCTCGAAGTTCCTGCCAGCAAGGTAGCAGTCGTCCGCGAGTAGAATTTAAGACTGCAGGCACTTTTTCTTCTCCGACGCCGCCTTTCACAAGCGATCTAGATATTGGCCGGATGAAAACAAAAAGGGCGTGCCGGAGCACGCCCTTCCTTCACAAACTTTCTTCGCCAATTCCAGCCGCGCGCTAGCGAGCCAGCGGACGCTGAAACAGGGGAACGCTCGGCCGCCGCAGCGGGTAGCCCTGCGGATGACCATGCGCGTGCACATGATTCAGCGCATGCCCATTCGAATGGCTCGGCGCATGACCGATGGCAGCGCCATTCGCCGCCGCGGGCTGCGGTAGCCGCGACGGATTACCGATAGGGCGCAGATTCGCCGGCGTTACGTTGACGTGATCGCTGATCGCCTGCAGGCGCTTCAGAATCGATTGCCACTGTTCCCAATCCAACTGTTGCAGGAACGGCCGCAATCCCTGGATGAATGGATCTTCGAGCAGCGCTTCGCCGTCCGATTCCGGAATAAAGAACCGGTTCAGGCCGACGTTCAGCGCTTCGGAGATTTTCTCCAGTGTGCCGAGGCTCGGCGTCATCTGGCCGCTTTCAATGCGCGACAGATAGGAACGCGATACCTTGGACTTCGATTGCAGCTGGCTCTGCGTCATCCCGCGCGACTCCCGCAACTGGCGGATGCGCTGGCCGATATTCTCCACCGTTTTCTGGTTGGCGAACTTGTCGGCCACTGGCTCGGCCCCGGCTTGCGCCTCGGGTTCTGCCTCAGGAATCAGGAACTCCAGTCGCTGCGGAAGGGCACGAACGCAGCGCCGGCAATTGCCGGTACGCGTGCGATATTGCACCAAGCCGCAGGTTTTGCAGCGTATGACTTCCCGGTCCATCTCAAGAGAGTTCATCGTAGCCTTTTCTAGTTGTGCGGACACCGGTACTCCTCGCTGACTTTGTCCGGCGTGCGGATAGATGAGAGAGAGAACGTCGGAACGTTCTGAGGGAAGGCAGAAACTGGCGCAACGGGAGTCTCGCTTACACCGCCAATTTATGTCAAGAGTATTTTCGTACTTGTTGAAAAATTCTTCGGCGCTTCGCCGACTTACGCCTCGTTTTCGCCTTTGTTTATCGGGCTTTTGGCCACAATTGAGGGCAAAGCGCAACAGCTTGTGCTTCGTTTTCCACAGCACCACAATCCTTGTAGTCGTTTTCCCAATGTCAAATCTCCGCAACCTGGCCAATTCCAACGCGGTTCTTCCTTCCGCCCCCATTCTTGTGCTCCAATGATTACTCTTTTTCCGGGAAAAGGAGCTTTTTGAATGCCGACTCGCGATGACGCCTGGTCCCTTCTCTGCGAATACACGCAATCCGAATCGTTGCGCAAACACATGCTTGCCGTCGAAGCCTGCGTTCGCGCCTACGCCCGCAAGAACGGCGCCGATGAAGCCACGTGGGGCCTCGCCGCGCTGCTCCACGATTTCGACTACGAGCGCTGGCCGAACAACGATCACGCTGCCGACCGCGAACATCCCGCCGAAGGCGCGAAAATCCTCCGTGAAAAGGGCTACTCCGAGGAAATCATTCGCGCGATCCTCTCCCACGCCGACTACACCGGCGTCACCCGCGATTCTCTGCTCGAGAAAACTCTCTTCGCCTGCGACGAGCTGGCCGGCTTCATCACCGCTTGCTCCTACGTTCGCCCGTCGAAAAGTGTGCTGGATCTGGAAGCAAGCTCGGTGAAGAAGCGCATGAAGGACAAAGCGTTTGCGCGTGGCGTCAGCCGCGAAGATGTCATCAAAGGCGCCGAACAGCTCGGCATTCCCCTCGAAGAGCACATCGCCTTTTGCATCGAAGCCATGCGCGCCGAAGCTGACGCCATCGGCCTCCGCGGCAACGTCCAGGCGCAGTCCGCCGCTTCGTAGCGTCGCAAACTGTTTGTTGAACTAGATAGGCTTATTGCGAGTTCGGCTGATTGCGCAGCACGGTCTTGCTTCTTACACCGTCCGACAGCTGCAATTCCAGACTGTCGGGCACGTCTTCAATTGTAGCGTCGCCGCCGCGCAGGAATCCGCGCACTTCGCCAGTCTTCGCATCGCGCAGCATCAGCACTGGATGCGACGTCGCATCCCAATGGACTTCCGCGCGTCTGCCGCCCAGATCCGAAACGCGGAAAACATTCATCGCCTGTTGCGTCTGAACAGCCGACTTTGCGCGTTGCACTGCCAGTTCGCTCTCACCTTTCACAACGCGAACGGTATCCAGCGCGTCCACCATCGCTGCATCCATTGGCACCACAAACGCAAAATGTTGCGGCTCTTGATTCTGCATGTCCGCCACTTCGTACGTCTGGAATGGCACACGCGTCACCACGCGACCTTGTGAATCCTTCGCTTCCCATGTGTACGGCCCGCCCGCAACTGCGCTCGCCGTCGTCGTCACACGGAATGCCGGTTCCAAAATCATGCGCCCGCCTTCCAAACGTCCCCAGACGAGCAGCCCGGGCTTCGCCGCAGCGCCAGTCGAATTCGTCGTAACGTCTCCCGCGATATCGAAACTTGTTCCCTGCGCCGCTCGAAAGCTCAGCACGGACTTATAAACGTAGTCGCTGATCCACTGATTACTGCAATAGCCCATGATGTCGGTGTCGGTCGTCGCCTTCAGGTTGCTGCTCGTCGCGAACACATCCCAACCTGGCACGCCAATCACTCCACCTGGATATGGATAACTCGGATCCGGATTCGCAGCTCCGCCGCACGGGCTGTGCTGCCGCCCGAAATTGTGTCCTTCTTCATGCGCGAGCACCCATTCCGCTCCCGGATAATCCCAGCCAATCGCCGCCGGTGCACCGATGTAACCCAATCCCGCTACGCCGCTGGTGTAACTCACGTTCACAAATCCAAAGTAGTTGCGATCCGTGACGCCGTCGGCTGTCCGTTTCGCCAGCAATTCGCTCAACACCTTGTCCCAATTCGTCCCGCTGCTCGTGAGCAGCGGCGAACTTCCCGTCGTGGACGAATTGAACGTCGCGCCCACAACAACATCGACCGCATCCGGCACCGGGTAGAGCCGTTTCGCCGGATCTACTAAATCCGTCTTCGTCCTGCTGGAGTTTTCCACGGTTCCGGTTCGACCGTCCGTCGTGTGAATCGGAATCAGCGTGATCTTCCATGGATGGACCGACGCCATCGCCAGCGCGCCGTACGAAAAATGATTGTTGCTCTTATTTGACTCAGCAATCTGGTTCGTCGGGTCCACGTCCGCGCTCACCGTCGTTCCCGGCGTAATCCACGCTGAGGGCACTGCCATGTTCCACGACGCATTCGGATTCGACGTATCCACCGTCGTTGGCACAGAGCTCCCCGGCGCGTTGATCGTCAGCGTATTCGTGGTCCCGCCGTTGACGAAGCTCACCTTCACTTGCGGCGCCGCCGTATTTGCCTGATTGGCCAACACAAACACGCGCACCCATGCGCTTCGTCCTGCAATCAACCCAACGTCATGCGCCGGATAATTTTGCGTTGATTGTGTGATGTACAGCCCGTCGATCGTCAGATCGAGACTGCTCGAGGAAGTCGTCACGGTAAACGAGCCCGAAGAAGTCGCCGTTCCACCCGGCGTCACTACAGAAATCGGTCCCGTCGTGGCACCAGCCGGCACAGAGGTCGAAATATGGCTCGCATCGCTAATGGAAAAAGTCGCGGCCGTCCCGTTAAACTTCACGTTTGTTGCGCCGGTAAAATTCGTCCCTGTAATCGAAACGCTGGTTCCCACTTGCCCGCTCGTCGGAGAAACCGCAGTGATCGTTGGCGCGGCAACGTTCACCGTAAAACTTCCAGTCGAAGTTGCCGATCCTTGTGGTGTAACGACAACAATTTTTCCCGTCACCGCGCTCGCGGGAACCGTCAACATCACGCTTGTCGCGCTGACCACCGAAAACGTGCTGGCGGCGCCTCCGACGGAAACGGAAGTCGCGCCAGCGAAATTAGTTCCAGTTAGAGTTACGGAAGTTCCCACCGAACCGCTCGTCGGCGAAAAACTCGTGATAGAAGGAGTCTGCGTCTGTTGAGGTGGAGGAGCGATCGTGCCCGTTGAACCGCCACCGCATCCAGCCAGCAAGCTGAGGACCGCTACATTGAGCGTTAACGTCGCGAACGCTTTTCGCGCGGAGCTACTCTGAAGTTGCCGGCCACCTGCAAACAATCTCCGTCCAAACATGAAGCCCCGCCCTTCGCGTCTTACGCATTCGCAGGGGCATGATTCACACGCAAACACTCTATCGCCTGCCTGCGGCGCGACTGTCCAATCGCCGTGAAGAAGCATAGCTCCGCGGGAATTCGTCGCCACCTGACCAAAAGGACAGTTTTCGTTCAGCAGTATTGTGGATTGAGAACTGGAACCTGAGTTTAGAAGCGCAGCAACCGCACATCGAGCGGGGCATGCAAATCTAATTAGGGATTCGTTCGAATCTATCCGATTCGATGGAAATACATCACGGCTGCCGCGCCAAACAACATCCCCGCAAACACAAGCGCGGCCACACCCGCCACAAACCATTTCGTGGACTTCGGCATGGACATGCCAGTCGCGTCCGTCGAAGGGTTGATTGCCATGGCGGCTGGCTCCGTGCAGGGCCGCGCGACCGCTTCCTTATGCGGAGCTGCATCCACGGCAACTGGTGACACCCTGCCAATGAAGCTGTAGCCCTGCCGCGGAATGGTTTCGACGTACACCGGCTGATCCGGCGAATCGCCCAACGCCAGCCGCAGCTTATTCACGGTCGTGTTAACGTTCGCGTCATAGTTGACGTGCGTTCCCTCAGGCCAGAGCTTCAGCCTTAAATCCTCGCGGCTCACCACTTCGCCCGGCCGCTCCAACAGCGCCACGAGTGTGTGATAAACCTTCCCAGGCAGCTTGATTCGCGCTCCATCCTTGAACAACTCTTCGCGCTTCAAATCGACCGTAAAGCTGCCAAATCCCAGATACCTCGAGCCCGCCAAAACACTGGGTTCAGGTAACGGCCTCGCCGCCAGAGACTGCATGCCGATCATTTCTGTGCTCATGTGCGTCCACCTGCCAAGGAATGCAGACACACTCGCGTTGGAACCAAGGAAGGCGATTGCTTCTCCACAGGTAGGGAAGACGCCCTTGCGTTCGATTGGGAAGTCTTATATCTTGAGATGTAGATACAAGTCAAGAGATTTATGCCCGATTCCTTTTCCGACTTTGATCTCACTGGCACTGGCTACTGTGCCTCCTTCAACTTTCGCCGCGCTGCGCGTGCCATGACAGCGCTCTTCGATCACGCCTTGCACGGCTCCGGCATTCGCTCCACTCAATTCACCATTCTGACCGCAGTCGCCAAGGCCCAACCGGTTTCCATCGGCAAGATTTCGGAAACCCTTGTCATGGACGCGACAACGCTTACCCGAAACCTGACTCTGCTTAGGAAACAAGGCTTGGTAACGATTTCACCCCGTGCGGCCATGCGGCAACGCTTTGTGAATTTGACGGCTGAGGGCGAAAAAGCTCTCGCCCGCGCCGTCCCTTTGTGGCGTGAAATTCAACAAAAATTCATTGACCGGATTGGCGACGAACACTGGAAGGCGCTTCGGGCAGAGTTGGAATCACTCTCCAATTTGGCTGTATCGATGGAAGAAAAGACAAACCGCACCTAGCAGATGTAACCGCTGGCTTGTTGCCTTGAGCTTGATCGAACGGGTCTGAACTCAGCCGCTCTTCGCTTCGGGTTTGCGCCAACCTCAGGCTGCGTGCGGCGGCTCCAAGTACGCCCAACGTTCGTGAATTTGCCGGTTGGCAATTCGCCAAATTACAATTCCGCGAAACTGAATCTTTTGGCCGCTCTTCGAGTCAGTTCCCGTCCAGTGATTCCGCACGACGACCTTGTCGTCTTCGGCGATTAAATCTTCGATCGTGACGTGAATATCCGGAAAGCGTTTATACGCGCCGCCGACATACTGCTTTGCTCCCGCCGGCCCGGGCGCAGTTCCTGGCGGCACGTCGGCGCCATGATCCACAAATCCCGGCGCAAAATTCACATCGGCGATTCCCAGATTTTGCCGATTCACAAACTCTTCGAAATGGTTGCGGATGAATTGCTTCATCTCTTCGCGCGTCATTCCCGTTTTCTGATTCTTGCTATCCATAGTTTTCCCCTCAGCCGTGTTCTCTAGGCGCGAAACTCTGCGGCATTTTCTGTCAAAAATGCGTCTATCGTTCGCTCGGGACGTCCCAACAACTTTGCGACAACGCCGTCAACCGCCGCCGCTCTGCCGCTCACGTAGTAATCCTGCAGTTCGATCAGCGCCTTCACCTGCCACTCCGGCATGCCCAAATCCAGCATCGCTTTCTGGTGCGCTTCCCGCGGGATGTTCACGTGTTTCACGTCTCGGCCGGCCTTCGCCGCAATTCGCTTCGCCAAATCGTCTTGCGTTATCGCTTCGGGGCCGTTCAATTCGTAGGTCTTTCCATCGTGGCCAGCGCTCGTGAGCGCCTTCGCTGCTACTGCCGCTACGTCGCGCACATCGATGTAGCTCGTTTTCGCGCCGCTCATCGCGTCGTAAAACACGCCTTGCGCGCGAATACTCGGCGCCAAATACGTAATTGTGTTCTGCATGAATCCATTCGGCCGCAGGATTGTCCAGGCCATTCCGCTCGCCTTCAGCTTGTCTTCCACTTTTCGATGCCAGCTCGGGAACGACTTGTCGTAGTCGCCCGCACCCAGCGCAGAGTTCAGCACAATCGTCCTCACGCCCGCCCTCTTGCAAGCGTCAATCGCATTTCCCTCAAGCTCCACCAGCTCCTGAATCGGCGAACACACCAAATAAACTCGCTCCACTCCCTGCAGCGCCTTCAACAAGCTCGCGGTGTCGCTGAAATCTGCGATCACCGTCTTCACTCCGGCTGGCGCCTTTCCCTCGTCTTCTTTCGACCGGTACATCGCGCAAACCGCTTCGCCCGTCTTTTGCATTTCGCGCAGAACTTCCCTGCCCACACTTCCACTTGCTCCGGTAATCAAAATCATCTTTTTCTCCTGGGCAGGCACTTCTTGGCTGGTCGGACTCGTTACCGATCGTGCGGCCCCAAACGCCGTTCTCATGCTATAAAAATGGCTTCACGCGCGGAAGTACGCACAAATTTGTAAGCTCTTTCTCTCGAGTATGGAGTCACTGTGAAACAACACTACGGCTGCCCCATTAAAGCCACGTTAAACGTCATGGCCGGCAAGTGGAAAGTCCTCGCGTTGTGGTATCTCTCTTTCAAACCACAGCGCTTCGCTGAACTCCGCGATCTGCTTCCGGGCGTCACCGAAAAAGTTCTTACCGCCCAGCTCCGCGAACTCGAACAAGACGGCGTCATTGTCCGTAAAGCCACGCACGATTCGCCGCCTAAAGTGACATACTCGCTTACAAAAGCCGGCCGCGACCTCGTTCCCCTCATGGAAGAAATGTGCGGATGGGGCACCAAGCACCTCGGCATCCCGCCCAATCTCCCGCTTCTTCCGCGTTTGGCGCGCCGTTCCGCATAGCTACTCCGCGAGGCGCGGCCCTGCTGTACAAATTTTTGCGCCGGCTGCATCGAATTGCTGTGCATCGCAGCGGCGCTTGCTGTTAAAGTTCGCACTTCAAACTTCATAAGACAGGAAAACGCATGACGAAAGATCTGGAAAACAAGGTAGCTCTCATCACTGGTGGAACCACCGGTATCGGCCGCGACACCGCGGTTTTTTTCGCCAGGCACGGCGCAAAAGTGGTGTTCACCGGCCGCCGCGAAGCCGAAGGCAATGAAACGCTCGGGCTCGTCCGCGCCGCAGGCGGCGACGGCCTCTTTCTCAAGTCCGACGTTTCCAAAACTTCCGATGTGCAGGCAATGGTTCAGAAAACCGTCGAAAAATTCGGCCGCCTCGACATCGCCTTCAACAATGCGGGCGTGGAAGGCGGTTGGGTTCCGCTCGTCGAGCAAACCGAAGAAAACTGGGACTACGTGCACAACATCAATCTCAAAGGCGTCTGGCTCTGCCTCAAATACGAAATTCAGCAAATGCTTAAGCAAGGCAGCGGCGGCGCCATCGTCAACATGTCTTCTGTCGCAGGCGTGAAAGGCTTTGCCGGGGCCGGCGTTTACGTCGCTAGCAAGCACGGCGTCCTCGGTCTCACGAAATCGGCCGCTCTCGAATACGCCGCCGCAAAAATTCGCGTCAACGCCGTTTGCCCGGCTGTCATCGAAACTCCCATGGCCGATCGCGCCTTCGCCGATCCCGCTGTCAGCAAAGCTGTACTCGCTCAGCATCCGCTCGGTCGCTTCGGCAAACCGGTCGAAGTCGCCGAAGCCGTTCTCTGGCTCTGCTCCGACAGATCTTCCTTCACGACCGGCCAATTCATCGCCATCGATGGCGGCCTGCTCACCGGAGCTGATCCGACCGCGCAGTCCTGACGCATGCCCCTTGACCTTGCGAAGCTTCGGGATTTTGCGACGCGCTACACGGCTGCCTGGTGCAGCCAAAATCCCGAAGCCGTCGCAGCGTTTTTCTCTCCCAGCGGTTCGCTCAAAATTAACGACTCCGCGCCATCCTTCGGCCGAGCCGGCATCGCCGAAGCCGCACGCAGCTTCATGACCGCTTTCCCGGACATGAAAGTTTCCATGAACGATGTGATCCCGCGCGGCCCGCGTGTTGAATATCACTGGACGCTAGAAGGCACCAACACCGGCACCGGCGGCACCGGCAAAAAAGTCCGCATCAGTGGCTGCGAAGAATGGAAATTTGGCCCCGACGGCCTCATCGAAGACTCTCTCGGCCACTTCGACGCCGCCGAATACGCCCGCCAGCTTGCGCACGGCCTTCAACCGTGACTCGTACTCCGCTGCGCCATTTTTGTTAAACTTATAAGGATGTCCACACTCACCCAAATCGCAGGCTTCGACGCCGCCGGCTCGCGTCATCCGCGCCGTAAAACCTACGGCGTAAAAGTCGGCCACGTCCAGGTCGGCGGCGGCGCGCCCATCGTCGTCCAGTCCATGACCAACACGGACACCGCCGACGTCGAATCCACGCTCAAACAGACTCTCGATCTCGCCGAAGCCGGCTCCGAAATCGTTCGCTGGACCGTCAACGTCCCCGAAGCGGCAGCCGCCGTTCCCGAAATCAAAAAGCGCCTGCTCGCCGCGGGCTGCAACGTCCCCATCATCGGAGACTTCCATTACAACGGCCACGTTCTTCTCACAAAATATCCAGACTGCGCCAAATCGCTCGACAAATACCGCATCAATCCCGGCAACGTCGGCGCAGGCCAGCGTCGCGACGAACAATTTTCGACTATCTGCAAAATCGCTGTGGACAATGGAAAGCCGGTCCGCATCGGCGTCAACGGCGGCTCTTTGAATCAAGAGCTCGTCATGGCCAAAATGCAGGAAAACACCGACAAAAACCTCGGCAAAGAATCCGAAGACATCATCAATGAGTGCATGGTCCTCTCCGCTCTACAATCCACGGAGCTGGCGCTAGAATCCGGCCTGCGCCACGATCAAATTATTATTTCCTGCAAGACTTCCCGCCCGCGCGACCTCATCACCGTCTATCGCGATCTCAGCAGCAAAACCGAGCAGCCCTTGCATCTCGGCCTCACCGAAGCCGGCATGGGCATGAAAGGCCAGATCTGGTCCGCCGCATCGCTCGGCATTCTTCTCTATGACGGAATTGGCGACACCATTCGCATTTCGCTCACGCCGCGCCCCGGCGGCGATCGCCGCGAAGAGGTATACGCCTGCTGCGAAGTCCTCCAAGCGCTCGGCTTGCGTTCCTTTTCTCCCAGCGTCACCGCTTGCCCCGGCTGCGGCCGCACCACCAGCACTACGTTCCAGGAACTCGCCGAACGTACCCAGGCCTACATCCGCGAAATGATGCCCACCTGGAAAACGCAATACGACGGCGTCGAAACCATGACCCTCGCCGTTATGGGCTGCATCGTCAACGGCCCCGGCGAATCCAAAGCCGCCAACATCGGCATCAGCCTCCCCGGCACCGGCGAAGCCCCCCGCTGCCCCGTTTACATCGACGGCAAAAAAGACTTAACCCTCGAAGGCACCTACGACGAACTCGCCGTCGCCTTCAAATCCCTCGTCGACAACTACATCTCCACCAAATACCCTCGCAAGACGGTATCGATTTCCGCAGACTCTCGATAGATGCAGGTGGCTTCTGAACCATGAAAAAAAGAATCTTCTTGTACGCTGCACTCGTACTCGGAATTGCGGTCGCAATTCCGGCTTTCCTTCGGTTCGAGAATTGGCGAATTAGGCGGGCGACTCTGAGAGAGTTGGAGCCGTTTCTCTCGGACGAACAAGAACAAACGAAGCAGATGGCTGCTCTAGGCAACATCGACCTCAATCCTTCAACATTGACCCTCGCAACGTTGGAGCAGCAACTCAAGACGCCCGCTCGGAAATTGGCAGGAGATTTCAATACGACTCGGCTAGGGTGGGTCTGCGGTAAGGAGCGCTGTGCGATTTGGGCTAGTTTCTTGACGCCTTCGAACCAGGACATTCTGCCCGATGCGCGTCCGGCCGGCCTAGTTATCTCGAGTCCAGTGCTCGGAGAATTCCCAAATGTCGCCGTCGGAGAAATCCATCTCGGACAATCCGACCAGAAGCTTCAACAGCTTTCCCGGGGCAATGCATCGAAACCGGGGAAATCCTTCCATAGAGTTGCCTGGGATAAAGACTGGGATCTAGCATGGGGCGGCGTTGACGACAAGGTGTCCATGCTGGTCTTTACGAACGAAGCTCGCCTGAAAAACTTCCCGCCCAAGTCTTAACCCCGGCAAGCACCAGTCACCTAGAAAACGCGTGTGCTAAAATCTTGGGGATGAAAATCACCCGCGAAGACGTGCTCCGCGTCGCCGATCTCGCCTATCTCGAACTCTCCGAGTCCGAACTCGGAACTCACAGTCTGTGTTTGTAAGACGAAAAGGTGTAGTCTGTTCAGCATGTCTAAGAGCGAAATCATCTTCTCCGTTCAGGAATCGCCCGAAGGCGGCTACGAAGCTCGCGCGTTAGACCACTCGATTTTCACGCAAGCAAACTGTCTCGAAGAATTGAAGACGATGATTCGCGACGCGGTTTCCTGCCATTTCGACGCCGCGCAAAAGCCTTCAGTCATCCGATTGCACTTCGTCAAGGATGAGGTCATCTCCGCTTGAAGCTCCCTCGTGACGTTTCCGGTCACGAACTCGCTCGCGCTCTCTCAAAGTTCGGCTACACGATCACCCGCCAGTCCGGCAGTCACATGCGCCTCACCTCAAACGTCAAAGGTATGGAGCATCACATCACGATTCCGGTCCACGACCCGCTTCGCGTCGGTACTTTTTCTCAAATTCTCAGCGACGTATCGAACCATCTCGAAATGACCCGCGAGGAGTTGTTGAGAACTCTGTTCGGTTAGGCAACCTCCGTTGCTGTGCTAAAATCTTCAATTCCGAATCGCACCTAGTTCGGCACAACCCATGAAAATCACCCGTGAAGACGTCCTCCGCGTCGCCGACCTCGCCTATCTCGAACTCTCCGAGTCCGAGCTCGAAACCTATCGCGCCCAAATTGACGAAATCCTAGAATACATCGGCAAACTCAACGAACTCGACACCTCGAACGTCGCGCCCATGACCCAAGTCCTCACCGACGACCAAACCGCCGACGCCACCCTTCGCGAAGACATCCACGTCCGCAGCACCGTCGCCGCCGACGTCCTAAAGCACGCGCCCGATCCCGAGCCGCCGTTTTTCCGCGTCCCGAAAGTGATTGAGCGCTGAGGGCCAACATTTTGTACCGCCGGCATCTTGCCGGCGTCTCTGGGTTTTGAATTTGTAGGGGCCGCTTTCTGAAGCGGGCCGTTTTGGGCAGCATGTAATGACTTAAGGAGTAGGGGCACGATATATCGTGCCTTGCTGTGTAAGAAAGGTCGTAAATGTCTGATTCGTGGACAATCTCCTCTGTACGCGACGCCCTCGCCGCCAAGAAACTCTCCGCGCGCGAACTCGCCACCGATTTCTTCACCCGCATCGACGCGCAAAACCCCACACTAAACGCCTACCTAACTCTTTCCCCCGAGCGCGCCTATGCCCAGGCCGATAAAATCGACGCCCTCATCGCCGCAAACAAACCGCTCCCTCCGCTCGCCGGCGTTCCCGTCGCCATAAAAGACGTCCTCTCGACCCGCGGCATCCGCACCACGTGCGGCTCCAAAATTCTCGATAATCATTTCCCCGCCTATGACGCCACAGCCGTCGAACGTCTCGAATCTGCCGGCGCCGTCCTCCTCGGCAAAACCAATTGCGACGAATTCGCCATGGGCAGCTCCAACGAAAACTCCGCCTACGGACCCGTCAAAAGTCCCGTCGCCCCAGACCGCGTCCCCGGCGGCTCCAGCGGTGGTTCCGCAGCTGTCGTCGCCGCAGGCCTCGCCGTCGCCTCTCTCGGCACAGACACAGGCGGCTCCATTCGCCAGCCCGGCGCCCTCTGCGGCATTCCCGCAATGATGGGCAGCTACGGCCGCGTCTCCCGCTACGGCCTCATCGCCTTCGCCTCGTCCCTCGACCGCATCGGCCCCTTCGCCACCAATGTGAAAGACGTAGCCACAATTCTGCAAACCATTGCCGGCCGCGACCCGCGCGATTCCACTTCCACCACTGCGCCCGTGCCCGACTATGCCACCGAAGCCGCCAAGCCGGTCAAAAGCCTCCGCATCGGCATCCCCATGGACTATTTCGCCGAAGGCATGCACTCCGGCGTCCGCCAAAAAGTCGAAGCAGGCATCGCCCTTCTCAAATCCCTCGGCTGCGAGCTCGTCGACATCCGCATGCCCCACACCGACTACGCCATCGCCGCCTATTACATCATCGCCACCGCCGAAGCCAGCTCCAACCTCGCCCGCTACGACGGCGTCCGCTACGGCCTCCGCGCCGACGACCCCACCCTCCTCGGCATGTATCGCAAAACGCGCGGCGCCGGTTTCGGTCCCGAAGTGAAACGCCGCATCGTCCTCGGTACCTACGTCCTCTCCGCCGGCTATTACGACGCCTACTACCTCAAAGGCCAAAAGGTCCGCGCACTCATCGCCCAGGATTTCCGCGACGCCTTCACCAAAGTCGACGCCATCGTCACCCCCACTTCGCCCATTCCCGCTTTCAAACTCGGCGAAAAGACCAACGACCCACTCCAGATGTATCTCGCCGACATCTACACCGTCACTGGTTCCCTCGCAGGAGTTCCCGGCATCTCCGTCCCCTGTGGCAAAACGCCCGGCGAAAATCTCCCCGTCGGTCTCCAAATCTTCGGCCCCGCCTTCGGCGAAGCCCGCGTCCTCCAACTCGCCCATGCCTTCGAGCAGGCCGGCGGCGCCTCCCTCTAAATAAAGTAGGGGCACGATATATCGTGCCCATCGGTGTAAGCTAAGATTTCGGCCTTTTCGGATTAGCTCTGTATGCCCAATCTCGACGCCATCCGCTCCAAACTCCTCAACGCCCAATCTCGCTTTCTCACCGCTGCCGACTCGATCCCTTTCGCAAACTGGCAAACTCGCGCCTCCGACTCCTCCTGGTCCGCCTCGGAAATCACTGCCCATCTCTGCCAGGTTGAATCCAGCATCATCGTCAACGCCGAACGCATCCTCAAGCACGAGCCGCGTCATATTCCATTCACAAAACGCTTCCGCCTTCCGCTCTTCCTCGTCGAATATCGCGTGCGCCGCCTCCGCTCGCCTCTTCCCGTTGATCCCACACTCCTCGCCGAAAAAGACGCTCAACTCGGCGACCTCCGCGCTGTTCGTGATCGAACACTCGCGTTTCTTGACGAAACAAAATCCCGAAATCTCGCAGCCTACCGCTTTCCGCACCCGTTTCTCGGCATGTTCACCATCTACAATTGGCTCGACTTAATCGCTCGCCACCAGATTCGCCACTCCAAACAAGTTCACGAAATGGCCACACTTCTTCCAAATCGCGTAACTCCTTCACAAATCTAGGATATTTCTTACTGCCTCGTGAAAGGTTGCTCCGAAAAGTACCAGACGCAAAAACACCAAAATCCCCAGTGAAATCGGGGCTTTTTCCGCCCTCCCAGAAAAGTACTAGCCCTCACGTTTCTTCCCTTACAGAACGGAACGACTATTGCAGGGAGAATTAGCATCTTTTACCCTGCACTTAGCATCGTAAGAGCAAGGAAAAAGCAGACGGAACTTTGAACCGGCTTTCGGGTTCTAACGTAGTAGGAAGTAGGGCCGAAAGAAGCAGCAAAGTCGGCGGTCTAGGAGCAAGGCCATGGTCACGGTTAAATCGAGCCAGAAGATCTTCACCGATTCGGAAGTTGCCACCCTCACTGGCATCTGCGTCGAGCACATTCACAAGTTTGCCAAGACGCGTCATCTTGGCTTTATCGCCCGCGCCGCCGAAGCCGCCGGCAAAGCCGATAATTGGCTCTTTACCCTGTCCGATCTCATGGTGCTGGTCACTCTCTTCCCCAAGTGCACCCACTAACGGTTCTCCCGCTCGCACAGGCGCGCTGCTCGGCCCTCAATCTTGGTTTTTCCTAAGGCTCTCACTTCGGTGAGAGCCTTTTTGTTGCTCGCCCGCCTGCCCGGTGACGACCGAGCTGTCTTTGTGCTACATTCCCCTCGTGGTTACCGCCCTCAAACCCGGTCGCCTCTTGGCCTTTTCCCTTCTTCTTTCTGCAACCCTGCTCTTTTCCGCCACCGCCGCCAATGAACCTGCTCCTCGCTTCAACGCCGTCACCACCTCCGGCGAAAAATTCAACAACGCCAGCATCAAGGGCAAAGTTGTCTTGCTCGAATTCTGGACCACCTGGTGCAAATTCTGCATCGCCGAAGCCGACTACGTCGACAAGCTCGACAAGGAATACCGCGACAAAGGCCTCATCGTTCTGGCAATCAACGTCGGCGAACCCAAAAAACTTGTCAAAAAATACCTCGAATCGCACCCTCGCGGCTGCCGCATCGTCCTCATGGAAGACACCAATCTCGCTGCCATGTATGAAGCCACCGTCTACCCCATCTACGTCGTCATCGATAAAGACGGCAACATCTCCGACGAACAGCGCGGCGCCGGAGGCGAACCCGCCCTACGCCGTCTTCTTGCCGTAGCCGGCATCGGCGGCGAACCCGGCACCGTCTACGAATAGCGGTTTCGTTCAGCTCTTGCTTCTCGTGCAGGGAATGCGACCTTGAACCTTCAAACCTCGGCACGAGATGTGCGCGTGGAGGAACGCCCTCCCCTGCCAGCGACCGGCGCCGAACGCCTTCTTTTCATCGATAACTTGCGATGGATCATGATTCTCCTCGTCATCAGCATGCATTCCGCTGACACCTACAGTCCTTTTGGAAATTGGTACTATGTGGATCGGAAGCCAATGTCGCTCGCTTCGGTGATCGCTTTCGCGGCTTGGCAGATGTACTTGCAATCTTTCTTCATGGGACTGCTATTTTTTGCCGCCGGCTTCTTCGTTCCCGCGTCCTTCCGTAAAAAGGGTCCAGCGCAGTTTCTTCGCGATCGCGCCTTCCGTCTGGGATTGCCGGTCTTGTTTTACATGTTCCTTCTTGGCCCAATCACGGAATATTTTCTCTCGCATTCCTGGAATTCGACCGAGCCAACTTCTTTTCCCCACGAATGGATCAAACATATCCGCAACGGCGAGTTTCTCCAGGAGAATGGCCCATTGTGGTTCTGCCTGGCACTGCTGATTTTCTCGGCATTTTACGCGGCGTGGCGCGTCCTGCGGCCTCGTCCGGAAGTCGCCGGCAACAACGAGAGCTCACTCAAGGCTCCGCTGTTGGCGGGCTTTGCTCTCGTTCTCGCTGCATTTACTTTTTTTTCTCGCCTGCCGCTGCCGCCCGGTTGGTCGCTTTTGAATATGCACATCGGTGATTTCCCGCAATACATCCTGCTTTTCAGCGCCGGAGTCATCGCCGCGCGGACTCGGTGGCTCCAGAACCTTCGCCTCGCTTCCGGAGTCTACTCGTTGCTCGCCGCCTTAACGGTTGGACTAGCTGCGTGGTTCCTCCTACTGAAATTCGGCGCTTTCGCTCAAAATGGGAGTGTTTTCTATTCCGGATGGCACTGGCAGAACGCTGCCTTTTCATTCTGGGAATCCTCCAGCTGTGTTGCCACGTCCTACGCGCTGTTGGCAATTTTTCGCAACAAGTTCAATTCCCAGGGACCCGTCGCGCGATTCCTCTCCGCCAACGCCTTTAGCGTCTACGTCTTCCATCCTCCCATCTTGATTCTCGGAGCGCGCTTGCTTCACCCACTTGTTCTCCCCTCGCTCCTCAAATTTGTCGTTCTCACCTTAATCGCTTCGGTGGCGTCGTTCGCGTTAAGTGCGATCGTCTTCCGCCGAATCCCTCTTTTGCGCGCCATCCTTTGATTCTACGCTGCTCTGGCAAGCCAACTTGTCAGTGCCCATCCCTTCGTACGATCGCGCAAAAATCGGCAACTCTAAAATTCACACTTGACATCGGCGAATGAATCCACTACCATATGGTTGTGGATAGGCTCGACACAACATTTGCCGCTCTGTCCGATCCAACCCGCCGGGCCATGATCGAACGCCTCTCCCATGGGCCCGCCTCGGTGCATCGATTGACGGAACCGTTTGCACTCTCGCAGCAGATGATTTCAAAACATATTGCCTACCTCGTGCGGGCGCGGATTGTCATCAAGACGAAGCGTGGAAGAGAGAGCGTGTGCACGCTTAGGCCAGAGGCGATAAAGACAGTCAGTGACTGGGCGATTCGCTATCGCCGATTCTGGGAAGAGAGTTTCGATAAGTTGGATGTGGTTTTGCAGCAAATGAAAAAAGAAAAAAGCGGAGGTCAGAGATGACAAAAAACGCGGTTAACGAGAAAGAGCGGATGGTTATCACTAGAATTTTTGATGCCCCGCGCGCATTGGTTTGGGAGGCGTGGACAAACCCGAAATATGTGATGCAGTGGTGGGGGCCCAAGGGTTTCACTGCGCCTGTTTGCAAAATTGATTTTCGCGTAGGAGGAAAATTTCTCTGCTGCATGAGATCGCCGGATGGGCAAGAGGGCTGGAATGGCGGGGAATACCACGAAATTGTTCCGCACGAGAAGATCGTTTACTCCCTGTACTTTGCCGACGCGAACGGAAACAAGGTTGATCCTGCGCAATATGGAATGGAACATGAGGCCATCGACGGTGCCCGCGACGTCGTTATTTTTGAGGATTTTGGAAACGGCCAGACGAAACTCACCATGATTGGAAATGAAACCATGGAAGAGGCGAAAAACAGCGGTCAACTCGAGGGCTGGAATGAGATCTTCGACAAAGTTGCCGCAGTAATTGCGGAAATAGCGAAGGCGAAATAAGAAGTTGAAGTTTTGACGATCGCCTCGCGCGAGATGCGGCTAAGGCGGGTGGAAGACCCGATCTGGGCGGAAACTAAAGCAATCATCGCGTTGAGTTGCCAACCCTTTGCGCCGCTTGCAAAGGGTTGGCTCTTCTCCGTATCCCACTCAATCTGCGTCACGGAGATGACTTCTCCCTCTGTGTTTCCTTGTTACATGTCGGCCGTTGTTCTATAGTCGGCCGAACGGTCCACACCGTGGCGCGATGAAAAAACTCTGGTTTTCGTTCCTCGCATTACTCGTTTCCGGCACAGCTGCGCTTTGCCAATCCGCCCAATCCATTCCACCCGACACCGTTGAATTCTCTAGCGGCAACCTCCGCCTCAAGGCCTATCTCTGGAAACCAGACGGCAAGGGCCCCTTCCCCGCCGTTCTTTTTAATTGCGGTCGCAGCTTCACTTCCCAGCAGCACACGCGCGATCTTACGATCACTGCGGCTGCCCAAATCCTCGGTCCCATCTTCGCCAAACACGGTTACGTTGTTCTGTTTCCATTCCGCCGCGGAGAAGGTCTATCCGCCGATCAAGGTACTTTCATCGGAGATCTTCTCGACCGCGAAGCCGCTGCTCACGGCGAAGAAGCTCGCATTCACTTGCAGTATGTCCTCACGACCACCGACCATCTCCAAGACGCCACTGCCGCTCTCTCATTCCTCAAGAATCTTCCCTTGGTGGACCCGCGTCGGATCGCCGTCGTCGGTCATTCTTTTGGCGGCCAGCTTACGCTCCTGATGGCTGGCGGTGACTCCTCTATCCGCGCCGCAGTCGCCTTCGGTCCAGCCGCCAATTCTTGGCGGCGCTCCGCCGAGTTCCGAGATTCCCTTCTTGCCGCGGTTCGCCGCACTGCCGTGCCCATCATGATCATCCATCCCGCCAACGATTACGACACCACTCCCGGCAAAACCCTCGCCGCCGAACTCGACCGCCTCCACAAACCCAACGTCCTCAAACTTTATCCTGCAATCGGCCAAACTCCTTCCGATGGCCACAACTTCCTCTTCTACAACATTCCCCTCTGGGAATCCGACGTTTTGGAATTCCTCGACTCCCACGTAAAGTCGTAGCTCGGGCGGGTGGAGCACCCGATCCGAGCGAGCCGGCAACTGAAACATTCCTCGCGTTGAGTGGCCAACCCATGCGCCGTTTCCAAGGGGTTGGCTCTTCTCCGTATCCCACTCAATGTGCGTCACGGAGATGACTTCTCCCTCTGCGTTTTCTTGTTACAGGTCGGCCGTTGTTCTATAGTCGGCCGAACGGTCCACACCGTCGCGCAATGAAAAAACTCCGGCGAGTGGAGGAGCCTCTCCGCTGGTATTCGGCGCGACACCTGGCCTGGTTGAACGGTGAATTTGGATCATGAAACACAGGGACTGGGTCGGCGGGGACTGTCCCCGAACTCCCTGGGAGGCACCCGCATGCTAAGAAAGATTTTTATCGTGATTATCATCGCTTTTGGCCTGCTTGAGGCAGGGCATTGGTCAATGGTTTGGGCACAGCGCCACACGACGAAGGTGGACTGGAACGCACAGCTCGCGAAGGCTCAAACTGGTATTGAAAAGAATCCGCAATCAGCTTTCTGGCACAATCAGGCGGGTGTTGCATACGATGCGTTGGGCGATTTCGACAACGCCGTGAAGGAGCTGAAGTTGGCGGCCTCGCTGGACTCTACGAATGCGATGCATGACTACGCCCTCTATGCTTTGTACAAGCGAAAGAAGATGGCGGTTGAGGAGCGCGACGTCCTGCTGAGTGCGCTTGAAAAAGATGCTGAGAATCCACTCGGACACTTTGAATTTGCGGCGCTTCTAGACCGAGAGGGACACGCCGCCGACGCCCTTCGCGAATATCAGGTCGCAAAGAAGCTGGCCTCCAATGTCAAAGGCCATGAATATGTTGACCCGCGTGGCAATGCTTATGAAATTGAATTTGTTCGGGAGAATGTGGATAAATGCATCAATAGAATTTTGAAACTTCAATCCGCCAAGTCTCACGGAAGCTAGCGTGAGCGCTGTTGCTGGACTGCCCTCACAATCAACGGAGCTACAGACTCGCTGGACCATGCAGAAAAATCGTGCCATACGCAAAGAAAATCGTTCTTCACACTCCAAAGGGAAATAGCCGGGTGCCCCAGATTCCGGTTTAGGGAACCTAGGTCTTGAATCTGACTTTTCTTTTACTTCCGTTCCCCTAAATTCTTAGCGCGCAAACTTCTCATAGTCGTTCGAACGAAAATCACAAAAAGTACAGCCGTACGAAATCCATCATTCAGGCCAGTCGTTTTTTTTTGTCCATTTCTCGTAAGCTGTTCCCAAACTCAGCGCTCGCAAAACTCCGCGGACGCGCCTGCTACCGAATTTGATATCGGGGCCCGAAGTTGAAGTCTAATATCGAGAAAGGACCAGCGCCGTGCCCACTGTCGCCATCTCGATCCCTCGTCGTAGCCATGCAACGAGCGCAACCTTGCGCCTGGTCCCAGTACCCACCCCCTACCCTCCGCCTAACCCCTCTGGAATGAATACTTACGAAAATCAGGGGGAGGGGGGTCCCCCTCGAACATCCTCACGTTCGCTCTTTCTTGCCTTGACCGATTTCTGTGCGGGGTGCTCTTTCCTTCGCTCTTTCTTGCCCCGAGCGATTTCTACGAGGGGTGCTCTTTCCTTCGCTCTTTCTTGCCCCGAGCGATTTCTGCGAGGGGTGTCCGAGCGGCACGCTCTTTTGCCGTGCACGGCAACTCATCTCGCTTCTTTTCAATCGCTTCCGCACTCTTTGCGAAAACACCCGGGGTGTACCCCCCAGCGAAAAGCGCTATCCTTGGACCCATGCAAGCCGGACAAACTGGCCCTGCTCCACGGCATCTCATGACTAGCTCAATTCCCATGCGCCTCCGCTCTCTCGCCATCGCAGCCGTTCTCAGTCTCGTCGCGTGCAGCGCCGTCCCTGCGCAGGCTCCTCCCGGACCCGACACCTCCGCCCCGTCTCCGCCGCCCGCGCAGCAAGCCGCAGCCCCCGCCCTTCCCGGCGGCACGCCCAACGGCAAAAAATTGATTCTCAAGGACGGCGACTTCCAGCTCGTCCGCGAATACACGCGCAACGGCGATCGCGTCCGTTATTTCAGTCTTGAGCGCGGGGACTGGGAAGAAATTCCCGCCTCCATGATCGATTGGGCCGCCACGCAAAAAGCGGAAGCCGCCAGTGCTTCCCAACATTCCGCCGAGCTTCAAAAGCTCCATCAACAGGAAGAAGTCTCCAAAGTCGACATGGCTCTCGACGTGGACGCCAGTCTTCAAACCGGCTCCGGCGTCTTTCTTCCTTCCGGCGAAGGCATGTTCGCCGTCGAAGGAAAAAAAGTCACGCTGCTCGAACAAGCCGGACTCGAAGCGCATCGTGACAAAAAACAATTCTTGAAACAGGTCATGTCGCCGATTCCCATCGTTCCCAGCAAAACCAATATCGAACTCCCCGGTTCCCGCGCCAAAGTCCGCCTCGATCCTTCCCATCTCGAATTTTATTTGCGCGAAGCCCCTCCCGATCCCGACCGCACTTCGCCCATTCAAAAAAGCAGCCGCCCCGGCGAATCCGGTCCCGAAGTGGAATTGGTGCGCGCCACCGTCAAGGGAAACAAACGCCTCGTGGAACAGATCAAAGCCTTGTTCGGCGAAAAAATCGACGACAACCGCAACACGATTCTTCTCCAGCGTTGGGAAGTCGCGGGAAACGTTTTTCGTTTTACGCTGGGCGAACAACTTCCGCCCGGCGAATACGTCCTCGCGGAAATTCTTCCCGATGGAATCAATCTCTATGTGTGGGACTTCGGAATTGACGCCGGCTCTGCCAAAGTGGGCGCAAAATAAATGCCGGCTACGAAAGTAAATTGCCCGGTGGGCTATTTCTTGCTGGAAGGAACCGCGTCGAGCGCTTCGCGCAACATTCCAATCACGTCCGCAATGCGGAACGGCTTCTGCAAAAACGCGCTGCCTTCAAATCCTTCGCGCCGCTCCAGCCCCGACGCAAGTTCGCCCGTCATGAAAATTACGACCGGTTTGTGCGTACCGCAAGCGGCAACGACTTTTGCCGCCGCGTCCTGCCCCGAAGCCGCGCCACCCAAATTCAAATCGCAAAGCAGCGCATCAAAACTTTCCGCCGTTGCAAGCTGCACCGCCTCGTCGGCCGATGCCGCGCACACGACGCGCAATCCGTGACCGCCGAGCCCTTCTTCGAGCAGCATCCGGATACTTTCCTCGTCGTCCAAACCAGGGACGCGCTTTGCGATCGTCTCCGGTTTTGCAACGGCAGTTTTCGCATCCGCAGCGTCCGCGCTTGGCGCCGCCGGAATCGTTTCTTCCGCTGCAGCCGCGGCAACCGGTAAAGTTAGGGTGAATGCGCTCCCACCTGCCGGAAGCGACTGCGCTTCAATCGTTCCAGCATGTTCGCGCAAAATTGCCACGCAAATACTCAAACCAAGTCCCGTGCCGCCGCCGGGACGCTTGGTCGTGTAGAAAGGATCGAAAATTTTCGTAACAACTTCTGGAGCAATTCCCGCGCCGTCATCTTGGACGGTGATCGCGATTCTTTGACCGACGTTCGCCGCGCGGATTTGAATGTGCCCGCTCTCTCGCACTTCACGAATCGCTTGCTCCGCGTTGATGACCAGATTCAAAAACACCTGGATCAATTGGCTGGGGTCACCAACAACGGGTGGAAGACCTTCATGTGGCTGAAACGAAACTTCGATTGCATTGCGACGCAGCGAATGTTCGTGAAGCTGCAACGTACGTTCGAGAATGTTGTTGATGTCGAGCGATGTTTTCGGAGTTTGCGTGGGACGGGAAAATTCCAGAAGATTTTGCACGATGCGCGCTGCGCGCCGCGCCTGGCGATGCGTCAAATCGAGTTGGCGCTTCATGGATTCGTCCAGGCCTTCGCGCTCGCGCACCAGCTCCGT
>Ga0209060_10000918_pt1 | contig 39078 bp, 40 predicted proteins | sample Coa_R1_8_FD_187155 | JGI IMG/M metagenome (GOLD analysis project Ga0209060, IMG submission 187155) | Surface soil microbial communities from Centralia Pennsylvania, which are recovering from an underground coalmine fire - Coalmine... | ecosystem: Environmental > Terrestrial > Soil >...
CCTCCATCAGGCCCTCCCGAATCGGTTGGGTCGCAGAGAATCAGTCCAGCATGCGGCTGACCAGAACCTTTCGTACCGTCAATGAGAAAAATGCGTTAACCTGACCTCGCTGCCCTGATCGCAACCCGCGGCCTCATTGAAGTTTGTACGTACAAGTCGTACATGGTGTAATCAGTTTTTCGCGGCATCATCGCCGCGGCCTCATTGAAGCATTCAATGAAACTGACTTACGACCGGGACAAGAATATCGCTTACCTTCGTCTGCGGCCGCGAGGCGCGGAGGTAGATACGATCCGCATCAGCGATGAAATGAACATAGATATCGCACCGGATGGATCGGTCTACGGTATCGAGTTGCTTAACGCCAATGAGCAGTTGCGTTCCGCCGACGGCGGCAAGCTCGTGCTGGTCGATGAAGCTGGAAAGCGCGAGGTAGAGCTGCCGCTCGGACCGGCGTGATCTGCCCGGCGCCGCTGCGAACATAATCGTGTGGATCAAGATGATCGATGTAATCGGCGTCCGCCGGCTTGGCGGCTTCAAGCTTGAGCTCGAATTTTCCGACGGGACCGTCGGCGTGCGAGATTTTGGGGCCATCCTGCAGAAATCCGGACCGATGGTTGAACCTTTGAAAGACCCGGCCTATTTCGCGCGCGTCTTCATAGAAGACGGCGCTTTGACGTGGCCAAACGGATACGACTGGGACCCGATCGCGCTACATGACGAGATTAAGGCGGCAGGATTACTGCGGCAGTCGCACGCCGCCGAATAGCAACAGCCGCCCCCACCGTTCAATCCTCATCAATGCCTCCAATCTTTCCAGAGGATTATCGGTTCTTGCCGCATTCCAATTCCGCATCAGGGCATCTCGACGCAGCATCGTCCATTCTTTCAAGAGTCGCGCAACTGTGGGGGGTAGTCTTCCGTCGATCAAAGTGCCGTCTGCAATGCGGATGCGTGCACTGAAACCCTGGTATCGTGCGTGGAAATGCGGTGGTTCATGATCATTGAAGAACATGCGAACCGCAATTCCGAGAAAATAGGCAACTGTCGGCGTCCTTGTTCCCGGCCACCTTCACCGGCACATAATGTGCTGATTCGCTCGGAACAGCACGCGACAGTATAACTTCTGCCCGCGACACAATTTCGTCGCAATGACAGGGTGCCTCCGACTCATGTTACGAGTTGGAGAACGTTAGAGATCGATTCGATGCGGACTTGTCTCACACGCCATGCCATAAGTCTGATGCTGATCGCCGCTGCGAGCGGCGTTGCGGCGCAGGAAAAGGGCTCGGTCGAGCCGGCCGTACTGCCGCCCCTTCAACACCCCGATGACCCAAAGACGCCCGCAAAACAGCTGTTCGGACGGATCTCCACGCCGACGCCCGGGCGCGCCCATGTGGTCGGGTTCTATGCCAATGGCTGTCTCGCCGGCGCGAGTCCGCTTCCCGTCGATGGTCCGGCGTGGCAGGTGATGCGGCTCTCCCGCAATCGCAATTGGGGCCACCCCACGCTCATCCGGTTCCTGGAAAGACTCGCCGCCAAGGTGCGCAAGGCGGGCGAGTGGAACGGCCTTTTGGTAGGCGATATGTCGCAGCCGCGCGGCGGACCGATGTTGACCGGGCACGCCAGCCATCAGGTCGGCCTTGACGCGGATATCTGGCTGACGCCGATGCCTGATCGCCAATTGTCCCGCGCCGAACGCGAAGAAATGTCCGCCACCATGGTGGTGGCTGAGAACCGGCTCGACGTCGATCCGTCAGTGTGGACGCCCGGTCATCTCGCGGTCATCAAATCGGCTGCGCGCGACCCGCAGGTGGAGCGCATCTTCGTCAATGCGGCGATCAAGAAAGCGTTATGTCGCGATACCGACCCCGATCGGGACTGGCTGAACAAGGTGCGGCCCTACTGGGGGCATGACTATCATTTCCACGTCCGCCTGTATTGCCCGGCCGATAGCCCGGACTGCAAGCCGCAACAGCCGCCGCCGCCCGGCGACGGCTGCGGCAAGGACCTCGATTGGTGGTTTACCGACGCGGTGCTTCACCCCAAGCCGCCGCCGATCCCGATAAGGCCAAAGCCGCCGATGACCGTGGCGAAAATGCCGCCCGCCTGCCGCGCCGTGCTGGCGGCGCCGGACGCCTCCCGCGCCGCCAGGCCTGCCTCGACAGGCGAGGAGTAAGTAGGATGGGTTGAGCGCAGCGAAACCCATCACGGGCTGTTGCGCGCGACTCGGCCGATGATGGGTTTCGCTGTGCTCAACCCATCCTACGCGGCCGCAAGTCGCGCGGCGCATCACTCCCACGGCATCAGCGATGCGTGAATCACGTCCTTGACGCCCTGCCCGCCGACCGAACGGATGGCAAGGTCCACGTCCTTCAGGCCGAATCTGTGGGTGGTGATCAGTTCCAGCGGAAATCGCTTCGAGGCGAGCTGCTGGAGCGCGAGTTCGCATGCCTTGAAGCTGTGCCCGCGTGCGCTCTTGATGGTGATGAACTTCACCGTGACCCGGCCAATCGGAAAGTTCGGGAAATCGGTCATTTCGCCCTGAACCACGATCGTTCCGCCCTTGCGCTTGAGCGCCTCGACGCCGAGCAGCACCGGGACGGCGCCGGCGCCGGCCGTGCAGTCGAGCACGACATCGACGCCCTTGCGGCCGGTGATCTCCATGATGCGGGCGAGCGGATCTTCCTTCTGGACGTCGATCACGTGATCAGCGCCAAGCTTCTTTGCGACCTCCAGGCGGGCGGCGTCTTTCGAGGTGCCGGTGACGATGATGAGCGAGGCCCCTGCCTGCTTGCAGATCACGGTCTGCGACAGGCCCTGCTGGCCCGGCCCCTGGATCAGCACCGTTGAATTGTAGCCGACGCCGCCGTCGAACAGCGACCATTCGACCCCGTTCGCCATCGGCGTCACCAGGCCGGCCAATTCCGGCGTGACGCCGCTGGGGACATGGTGCAGCACGGCATTCCACGGCAGGTAGACGTAGTGGGCAAAGCCGCCCCACAAATGCGGCGCCTTCTCGGCCGATGTGTAGCCGTAGCGGATGGCATCCGGGTTGTAGCGCCAGTCGGTGTTCTCGCAGTGACGGTACTGGCCGAGATGGCACCACTCGCATTTGCCGCAGGCAACATAGTGTTCCAGGAACACCAGGTCACCTTCCCGGAACCCCTTGCGCCTTGTGAACTCGCGGCCCGCCTTGGCGATGGTGCCGATGTTCTCATGCCCCATGATCACCGGCGTGCTCGACGGCGGCGTCTTGTAGAGCTTGACGTCCGTCCCGCAAATGCCCGCCACTTCCATCTTCATCAGGGCGGCGTCTTCCGGAATGTCCGGCATCGGGAATTCGCGGATCTCGGTCTTGCTCGGCCCGGTTCTCACCGCCGCAAGGACTTTCTCCACCACTATCCTCCCGCAAACAATCTCGTTGATGTGACCGGCTGCACTCTAGGAGCGAGCCTGAAGCGGTCAAGCGGGAATTGGCTGCCATTGCCTTCTTCTTGTCGCTCGCCTCAGACTGATCTTTAAGGGTCGAAGCATCGGCCAAAGCCATGGCGTTGACGTCGTGCCCGCAAGCGGCGAAGTCCGTATAAGATGATCGGCGATGGCTGCCGGAATCGCAAAACTTCGCTGGTCGCGAACGGACCCCAACCACGACGACGCGCTCTCTCGGGTGCGGGAATGGACGCGCGAGCGCTTTGGGCTTCCTGATGCCGCGAGCATCGTGGTCGCTGAACTTGCGTGCGCTCTTCCGGGCTGCCCGCCGCTGGAGACCGTGGTGGTGTTCTGGACCGAAGACGCGAGGCGCCATCAGTTCAAGATATTCAAGCCGGCCCGGGATGTTATCGTTGATGACCTGCCGTTCGCCTGGCTGAAGGACTCGCTTTTCGTGCCCGAGGGCTTCGGCTGCGATTGCTGTTGAGCGGTTGGCTCGACGCAGCCGGCATGTTCGGCATACAGTGGGGCATCGCAATACATCCGAAAACGAAGCGCCCATGGCCGAACTCAAGCTGAAGACTGTCACCCGCACCCAGGGCAACAATCAGGCCCTCAAGGACGGCGCCGTGAAGCCGAAGACCTTCGCATTCGACTTCGTGGAAATCCCGGTCCTCATCGACGGCTTCCGCCGCATGGTGCGGGGCAACGAGTTCGACATCTGCGAGATGGCGATCACCACCTACATCTGCGCCAAGGCACATGGAAAGCCCATGACGGCGGTGCCGGTCTTTCTGGTGCGCGCCTTCCACCATGGGGCGATCCTGGTCAACACCAAGGCCGGCATCCGCACCGCGAAGGATCTGGAAGGCCGCAAAATCGGGGTCAATCGCGGCTACACGGTCACCACCGGCCTGTGGGCGCGAAGCATCCTGCAGGATGAGCACGGCGTCGATCTTGGCAGGATCACCTGGGTGCTGTCCGGCGACGAGCACGTGGCCGAATATCGCCCGCCGGCCAATGTGGTCCCGATCGAGCCTGGGTACAAAATGGCCGACCTCCTGGTGTCGGGCGAGCTGGCGGCCGCGATCGGGATCGAGGTGAACCACCCTGACGTGAAGCCGCTCATCCCCAATGCATTGGAAGCCGGCCTCACGGCGCTGCGCAGCCGCGGCCACTATCCCATCAACCATACGGTGGTGATCCGCGACGAACTCGTCGCGGCGCACCCCGATCTCGCGAGGGATGTGTTTGACGCCTTCGCAGAGTCGAAGCGACTCTATGTCGAGCGCCTCAAGGATGGGCGCATCGAAAAGCCTACCGCGGTCGACGAGGTCCACCGCCGCGTGATGGAAGTTACCGGCGACCCGCTGCCCCACGGCATCGCGCCCAACCGCCGCGTGCTGGAAGAACTGATCCGCCACAGCCTGACGCAGGGAATCATCACGGCGCCTGTCACCGTAGAGGAACTGTTCCCGCCAAGTACCCACGGGCTTGTGGCATAATGCCGGAATCCGCCGGCTGGGGGGCATTCGAAATGCCAAAGGGACCGAGCACACCAAGCCTCACCGGCATTTGGCATGGCCTGTACTGCTATCCGGTTCCGCGCGCGGCGGTGTCGTTCGTGGCGACGCTGATCGAGACCGCAAGCGCGGTCAGCGGCGCCACCCATGAGCGGTGCGCCATCGGCGCCAGTCCGGACGAAATATTGTACGCAAATCTGCTGGGTCGGCGGCAGGACAGCGCGGTCGCCTTCGTCAAGACTTACGAGGGCGGCAATCCGCATTACGGCACCGTCGCCTATGAGGGCACGCTGAGTGTCGACGGGACCGAGATCGAGGGACGGTGGACGGTTCCGGGAAGCTGGTCGGGCAAATTCCTGATGATCCGATCGGCAGGCAAGGCCGAAGCGGTCGCCCGGACGTTGTTCGAGCGCGCATGACCGGATCGCGCGTGACCGGACCGTTGACAGCCAAAATCTGCCGGCCGATCATTACGTGCACCCTCCCTTCCTTTCGCAGGCCGGGTGGAGCGAAATCCGCGCGCCGCCGGCGCCGAAGGCGCGTCAGTCGCTCACGCGACCGCAAGCGGTCGGTCCATGCGGGGCGCAAGGAATTGGAGGGGATTGCCGGGAGGAAAGCGCCGTGAATATCCAAGCTGCCAAAAAGCCGGTGGTCGCCGTCATGAACGCGGTCCACGACCTGCCTGTGCTGGTCGCTCGCGACAAGGGATTTTTCAAGGATGAGGGCCTTGACCTTGAGTTCGTAACCACGCCCGGAATGGCGCAGGTCACCACGTCGCATATTGTCAAGTTCGACTCCATCTTCGATCGCCCGCTCGATTCGGTCTACAATGAAGGCGGCATCGACCAGTACCGCATGTGCGAATGGGGGATCATGAAGCGCGCCGTCGAGGCCAACGCCCAGCATCTGCGCGGGCGGAAAATCGTCGCGCTCGGCGCTTCGATGTCGAAGTTCGCCATCGTGGTCGCCCGCGATTCCAAGTTCTACGAACCCGAGATGCTCAAGGACAAGGAAATCGCGGTGACGCCGAACAACGGCTCCCACTTCACCACGCTCAAGATGATGGAAGGCTTCCTGGCGCCTGAGCACGTCAAGACGACCCACGCCGGCTCGATGCAGAAGCGGCTCGAGGCCGTGCGCGAGGGCAGGGTCGCGGCCGCAAGCGTGATGGAGCCGTGGATCAGCGTGGCGCAGAAAATGGGCTTGCGCATCCTGATCGAATCGCATTCGACCCGCAGCGAGGCGGCCGGCGACGACATTGATGGGCCGACGCTGGCGAAGATGTTCCGCGCGCAGGCGAGGGCGGTCGAGGTGATCGAAAAAGACCCGACGCCCTTTATCCACTATTTCATTGCGGAGACCGGCGGCCTCCTGGAGCCGCACGAGTTCCAGACCTGGCGCCTTCTTCACGCGCCGCCGCAGCCCTACACGCGCGAGCGGTTCGACGACACCTATAACTGGACCGTCAAGTGGAACATGACGGTGCCGGGCGCCACTTACGAGAACACGGTCGATAACCGCGCGTGGCAGTAGGATGGGTTGAGCAATAGCGAAACCCATCAGGGCGTTCCCGAGGCGAGGCCGATGGTGGGTTTCGCTGCGCTCAACCCACCCTACAGGCGACCGTGCCATCAATCCAGCCGATACACGGTCCGCGCGTTGCCGGCGAAGATCATGCGGCGCTGTTCCTCGGTCAAAGCCGGCGGGATCGCCACAACCGGGTCGTCGAAATCCCAGTGCGGATAATCGCTTGCGAACAGGATGCGGTCGAAGCCGATCCAGCGCATGGCGTCGAGCACGTGGCTTGGATCCTCCGCCTCCTCCATCGGCTGAGTCGAGACGTAGAAATGCTCGCGGATATATTCCGACGGCGGGCGGGTCACGTGCGGGACCTCGTCGCGCATTTTCCGCCACAGCTTGTCAAGACGCCAGCCGAGCGCGGGCAGCCAGCCGAAGCCGCATTCGATCATCACAACCTTGAGATCGCGATAGCGCTCGAACAGCCCCTCCATCACCATGCTGGTGACCACCGCCTGCGCCGAGGTGGCGTGCTCGGTGACCTCCTCGATATAGAACGACGGCCAGCCGCCGTTGGTCATGGCCCAGCCGCTGTAGCCGAAGGCATGGATGCCGATCGGCAGGCCCGCCTCTACGGCAGCCTCGTAGACCGGCCAGTAGCGCTTGCGGCCGAGCGCTTCCGCGGTGCGGCTGAGCATCAGCACCTGGACAAAATTGCGGTCGCCGGCGCGGCGGCGGATTTCCTGTACGGAGGCCTCAGCGTCCTCATAGGGTACGACGACCGAAGCCTTGAGGCGTTTGTCGCGCAACGCCCAGCGCTCAAGCTGGCATTCGTTGGCGGCGAAAGCGAGCGCGGCCGAAAGCCCTGCATTCTGGTCGCCCTGCCCGGAGGGCGCGAGCGGATTGAGTACGCCGAAGTCGATGCCGTAGTGATCGAGATGCTGCTCCTGCATGAAGCCGAGGTCGCTCCCGGGCCCGCCGCCGCCGGGCGGCCACGCATCGCGGCGACACGCGATCGGCGTCATCTTGGGAAACGGATAGCCATCGACAAAGCCGTGGCGCGAACGCCGGCCATAGGTTTGCAGATAATCCCACCACCGATTGCTCAGGTACGGGCGAAAGTCTTCGAGGGTGTTCTTCGGGTGGATGTCGACGTCCACGATTTCCAGACGGTTTTTCGATTGCGCCGTCTGGGCGCGGACGGGCTGGCGAAGCTCGATGTTCATGGCTATCTCCTCGACGCTATCGTAGAGGAAAAGTCAGTTTCTGTAAGGCGCGGCGATGCTCACTCGCTTACAGGTATCCTTGCCGTGACCGACGCCGACTACAGGCTCAGCACGAGCTGTAGGCGTCGTTGGGGCTACGGTCCATTATGCGGCGGCCGGTAGACCTCAAGCCGCGCGGAGCTTTCGAACTGGTTTTCGGTCAGGCGATTTTCATTGGGATCGACCGCGTACTGGCCCGGCTTGTAATAGCGGCGCGACTCGACACGGACGACCTGGTCGCCGGTCTTCTGCTCGCAGATTTCTTTGATGAAGATGTCATCGATCGGCCGCTCGCCTTCCGCCGGCGGCAGATCCTTGCAGGGGATTCCCATGCCGGCAATGCCCTTGAACAGATCGGCAAGGTTGAATGCGTCAATGCGAACGCTGCCCTCGGCGCGAGGATCGTTGACGATCCGGTAGCCTTGAACGAGACCCGCGTTGTCGATCAAAAACGACGTGATGATCGGCTGACCGGCGAGCGAATTGGCCTGATATTGCCGGATCAGAATGCCCGAACGCCGCGCCCGCGCGATATATTCCATTTCGTCGTCGTAGCGGAACCACACCTCGTGCAGCCCGGTGGATTGTTCCACCGGACACAGCGCAAATTCCTCAAAGCCCTTGAGCGGACGCCCCGGCGGGCCGCCGTTCGTCCCGCAGGCCGGATCGACGAAGTCGTTAAGCGGCAGCTCGCTGATCGGGATGCCGAGCTTGATGTCCCAGATCTTCGGCGGCATGTGTTGCGCCTTCGCGGCGCTGCCCGCGAACCCCATCGCAACGATCGCGCTGATGGAAAGGAAACTGCGCATGATCGCGATCCTATGTCGAGTTCAAAGGCTGGCGCCGATTTGCGACTGCTCCCTCTCCCCGCTTGCAGGAAGAGGGTCGGGGTGAGGGGGCCTCTCCACAGGCTTAGAATCGAAGTTCAGACTCGTGGAGACGCCCCCCACCCGGAATTTACGCAACGAGCGCGCAAATTCCGACCTCTCCCCGCAAGCGGGGAGAGGTTATCCGCCTCAAAGGCCAAACACGGCCACGAACGCGCTCGGCTGATAGAGGCCGGCGCCTCTGACCCCGACAGCGCCGCCGGCAACCACCGCAATGTACTGCTTGCCGTTGACACTATAGGTCATCGGCGGGGCCGTGATCGGCGTGCCGAGATTGAAGCTCCACAGCTCCTGAAGCGTGCTCTCGTCATAGGCGGCGAATTTCCCGGTCATATGGCCGGTGAACAAGAGGCCGCCGTCGGTGCTGAGCATGCCGGACTCGGTCGGCGGCTGGAACGTCACCTTGTTGACGACCTTGCCGGTGCGCAGGTCCATCGCCCACAACGCGCCGTGCGCGGTGACGCGGCCCTGCTCGGTGCAGCACGGCGGCAGGCCGACATAGTCCTTCTTCTCGTCCATCGGGGTCTTGACGGTGGTCGAGGAGATGCACCCTTCGGCGCCCGCCACATAGGCGATCATGCGCTTGGCATCGAGCGTCGGCGGGAAGAAGGTCGGAGCGCCGTTCCACCACGGGCACGATTCCTGGCCGGGCTTCTCCCGCATCACGCCGACGCCGGCATAGACCTGCACGGGGGTCTCCGGATTGTAGTCGATCGGCTTGCCGGTCTTGGGGTCAATGCCCTTCGTCCAGGTGATCTTCTCCTGGTATTGATCGGCGCGCAGGAACTGGCCGTTGTTGCGGTCGAGCGTGTAGTAGTAGCCGTTGCGCGAGAAGTTGGCGACGACCTTGCGGGTTTCGCCGTTGATGTTGACCTCGTAGAGCATCTTCGGGCTTGGCGTGTCGAAGTCCCAATGCTCGTTCGGGGTCTCCTGGAAGTACCAGACGATCTTTCCGGTATCGGCGTCGAGCGCGATGGTCGAGGCGGTAAAGAGGTTGTCGCCCGGCCGGAACTGCGGGTCGAAGCTCGGGAAGGCGTCGCCGGTGCCGTAATAGAGGAGATTGGAGGCCGGGTCATACGACGCGGACTGCCACACGCCGCCGCCGCCGACGCGCCAGGCATTGTGATTGTCCTTCCAGGTCTCCGAGCCGGGCTCGCCCGGCGCCGGGATCGTGAAGGTGCGCCATGCGAGCTTGCCGTCATTGACGTCCCAGGCGCCGATCCAGCTTCTCGTGCCGAGCTGACCGCCGGTGCTTTCGCCCTGCAAGACCAGTTCTTTGCCGCCCCTGGTCTTGACGACCACGGGCGCGCCCGTGAACCCCTGGGTTTTCGGCGACGGCGTCCCGGTGACCGGATCGGTCGGCGCCTTGGCGTCCACTTCCCAGATCACCTCGCCCGAATCGCGATTGAGCGCGATCATGCGCATGTCGTTGGTGGAGACCAGAATCTTGTTGCCGTACATCGCAATGCCGCGGTTGGTGCGGGACTGCTTGATCTTGGGATCGTAGCGCCACAGGGGCACAGCCGCGTCGCCGCTGCGCACGTCGAACTTCATCACCCGCGTCCAGGTGTCCGACACATACATGAAGCCGTCGTCCACGAGGGGGGTCGACTCTTCCTTGCCGCGCAGCGTGCCGCCGGTCGCCCTGCCGCCGATCGAGAAGATGAACTTCGGCTTGAGGTCTTTGGCGTTGGTGGCGTTGATCTGCGCCAGCGGCGAATGGCGCGAATTGTTGTAGTCACGGTGAACCATGAGCCAGTTCTCGGGCTCATTGGGGGCATTGAGCAGCCGCTCATAGGTCACGTCGGCCGCCGATGCCGGCGCCGCAATCGCAGTCAGACCGGCCGCAAGACCGATCGACGCCAGCGCAACGAGCCTTTCAGTTGTAAACATGCAACTCCTCCCATTGCCAATTGTCACCGCAGCGAGTCCCGGCAATCCATACCGCGAAACTCCGCCGCCGGATCGGGACATGGGCTCGTCCCGGATCCAGCATTCCCTTAAGACCGCGCCCAGATAGCAGGTCGCCGCACAGGGTCCGGGCGCGATGTTAGTCGAGGCTTGGCGTTTGCGCCAGCGTAAAACCAGGCGACCGCAAGGGCCTCGTCGGGCCTGCGACAAGGCGGTTGCTTTGCACCCGCTCACGGCGCGCATTACACTGATGCCGATTTAACGGCCGCGCCGCGGGCAGAGGAGGAGAGAATGAGCTTTGGGATGACAGCGCGGTCCGCCCTGCGCGCGGGCGCGCTTTTTCTTGCCGCCGCGCTTGTCGCGACCTTGCCGGGCAGCGCCGCGGCGCAAGGCAGGTCCATGACCATCAAGCTCGCCACCGCGACCCTCAACGACGCCCAGCACGAATGGCTGAAGCGCTTTGCGGCCGCAGTCGAGAAGAACACGAACGGCCGCATCAAGGCGGAGATCTTCCCGGCGAGCCAGCTCGGCTCCATTCCGCGCATGATCGAAGGCACGCAGCTCGGCTCGATTCAGATATGGATCGGCCCGCCCGAGTTTCTGGTTGGCGTCGACCAGCGCTTCGAGCTGTTGAGCGCGCCGGGCGTGTTCCAGAATGATCAGCAGGCCGCGAAAACCATTGCGGACCCCGAATTTTCAAAAGCCTTTCTCGCGATCGGGGCCAACAAGGGCCTGATCGGGGCGAGCATGTTCCTCTATGGGCCGGTGGCGTTTGCGATGCGCACGCCGTTCCGCACCCTTGCCGACCTCAGGGGCAAGAAAATCCGCGTGCTCGCCTCGCCGTTCCAGACGGAGCAGATCGCGAGACTCGGCGGCACCGGCGTCCCGCTCACTCTCGCGGATGTGCTGCCCGCGCTGCAGCAGGGGACGATCGACGGCACGCTGGCCTCGGTCACGGTCTTCACCACGTTGCAGTATCAGGAGGCGGCAAAGTACATGACCGAGACCGCACACGCATACATCTTCAGCATCGCCATGGTGAGCAAAAGGTGGTTCGACGGCTTGCCCGCGGAGCTTCAGGCCCAGGTGATGTCCGCCGCCAAGCAGGCCGGCGCCGAGACGACCCCGTGGGCGTCGGAATTCTTCGCCTCGCAGCATAAAGTGTGGGCGGAGCGCGGCGGCGAAACGATCGTGCTGCCGCCCGCCGAAAAAGCCGAGTTGATGGCCAAGATGGCGCCGATCGGGGACGACATCGTAAAGACCAAGCCGGTCCTCAAACCGCTCTGGGAGCAGATGGTCGCGACCGCGAAACGGAGCAATTAGTCGATCGATTCCATGAACCAAGCGTATCGCACGATCGAATGCAACCCTCCGGCCTCATCCTGAGAGGCCGCGATCTTGGCGCGGCCGTCCTGCGCTTGTCAAAGGGCGAAAGACGGCCACCGGCACGGCCTCGCTCGTGGCCGTCCTTCGAGACGCGCGCTCGTTCGCTGGCGCTCAGGAGCATGCTTCTCAGGACGAGGCCAATGGATGATATCGATACGATTCAGACCATGGAAAACCTGCGGTAATCACACACGCATGATAGCCATCAGAGCTCTCGTCCTCGCTATTCAGGGCCTGACCGCGGTGTTGATGCTCATCGCGGTTGCGCTCAACGCCGCGAACATCGTTGGCCGCTACGTGCTGTTATCTCCGATCGCCTCGGCCGAGGAGATCATGTTGTTCCTTCTGGTAGGCACGGTATTTCTTGGCAACGCCATCGTGGGATTCGAGGGCAAGCAGCTCCGCATGGACGTGATCCTCCAGGCTCTGCCCCCCGCCCTCCGCCGCGCCTTCGACATCGCGGCCGACCTCACGATGATCGCCGTATGCGTGATCCTTATCGCGCTCGGCTGGCCTGCCGTTGAGATGCTGGCCGAGTTCGATCAGCGCAGCGAGGCAGCGGAGATTCCGCTCGTGATTCCGCAGGCGCTGGTGCCGGTCGGCCTCGGCCTCAACGCGCTCCTGGTCGCCGTGCGTCTGATCGCGTCGTTGCGGGCGCCGCGGCCGTGTTAGCGATCTTTGTCTATTTCATCCTGCCGGTGATCTTGCTCTGCATCGGCTTTCCGATCTACCTGATCCTCCTCCTCAGCTCGCTGATTGCAGTCCTCTTGGTCGCCGATGTGCCGACCACGGTGATCCAGACCAACATGTTCGGCAGCCTCGACAACTTCCCTCTGCTGGCGATCCCGTTCTTCATCCTGGCGGGCGAGATCATGGGGCAGGGCGGCATTGCGAGGCGGGTGATCGTGTGGGTGACGGCGCTCACCGGAAGCGCACGGGGCTCGCTGCCGATGACGACGATCGTGTCGTCCGAGTTGTTCGGCGCGATGTCGCACACCGCCGTCGGCACGGTGGCGGCGGTCGGCCGGCTGGTCTACCCGGCGCTCAGAAGCGGCGGCTATGACGACCGCTTCACAGTAAGCCTGATCACATCGTCAGGCGCGATCGCGGTGGTCATCCCGCCGTCGATCTCGATGATCCTCTACAGCATGTCGGCGCAGCAATCGGCGATTGCGCTGTTCACGGCCGGCATCCTGCCAAGCCTGCTGATCGGGCTGGTGGACGCGATCTATGTCATCGTCTATTCCCGATCCCGCAAGGTCGCCGTCGGCGAGAAGGCGTCGTGGCGCAAAATCTGGGCGGCCACCAAGGAGGCGGGCTGGGCACTCGGCACGCCGTTCGTGATCTTCGGCGGCATTTACGGCGGCGTCTTCACGCCGACCGAGGCGGCCGGCGTCGCGGCCGTCTACTCGCTGGCGGTGACGATGTTCATCTACCGCGACATCGGCTGGCGCGACCTGTGGCGCATCACGCTCGCCGCGGTGTTCCTGATTTCGCAAATTCTCATCATCGTGACGGCGGCCGGCATCTATTCCTGGCTGCTGACCACGAGCGGCATTCCGCAGGGCATGGTCGCCGCCATGAATGCGATGCATCTGCCGCTGTGGCAGACGCTGCTGATGGTCAATCTCGGCCTCCTGTTGATCGGCAGCTTCCTCGAGCCGCCAGCCGCCATCATGATCCTCACGCCGCTGCTGCTTCCCGTGGTCGAAGCGGCCGGCGTCAACCCGGTCCACTTCGGCATCATCATGGCGGTCAATCTGTCGATCGGCATGTATACCCCGCCGTTCGGCCTCAATCTGTTCGCCTCGCAGGCGATCTTCAACCAGCCGCTCGGCTCGATCTATCGCGGCGTCGTCCCGTTTGTGCTGATCAACTTTGCAACGCTGATGCTCATCAGCTACGTGCCGGCGATTTCGCTGGCGCTGGTGGGAGCGCAGCGGTAAGGCGCTGCACGATGAGGCCGGGGCGGGCTGAGTGCAGCGAATTTTGCGAGGGCAGCCGTCTTGGAGGACGCTGCCCGTCTGCCGCAAACGTTCCGGTCTCAAGCCGGCTCGCCGACCGCAACCGCGAGATACTTCTTCACCAATTCAGCGGTCAGCACGACATTCGGATCGTATTCCGGCGCGTCTTCGATCTGCACGAGGTCGTTCAGGCCGCTGTTCTTGTAGATGCGGTTGATGCACGAAACGAGCCGCGCCGGCCGCCGCGGATCGCCGTTGAAGTGCTGATGAATCGTGCATGGCGGAACGTAGATGACGTCGCCCGCTTCCCACTCGTAACGCTTGACTTCGTCCTGCGGCTTCCACTGGTAGGAGTCGGTGATCTCGACGTCGCAGTCCTGGTGGAGGTCGTAGCCGTAGCCCTCGAGCACGTAGAGGCATTCCTCGGCAAGGTGGCGGTGCTTGCCGGAGCGGCTGCCCGGCGGAATCACCTGCATGTACGCATCCACCGTCTCCATGCGGGTATTCATGTGCTCGTTCAGCAGGTGCTTCAACAGGCCCTGGCGCGACATTTCCCACGGCATATCTTCCGGATGCAGGATCTTTTTGCGGAACGCCATGCGCTGCGGCTGAGTCGCGGCATGTTCCAGCAAGCCTTCATAAAGCTTCTGGTTCAGCGAACCGCTCATCCACGCCTTTGCCTCATCCCAGGCCATCGTTCAGCTTTCCCCATTGCGGAGCCCGCAGGGCGGATCAGCGCCGCGCAATCCGCCATGCCGCGAAGGAGTGGCGGATTACGCCTTCGGCTGACCCGCCCTACGGGTTTGGATGATTATAGTCCTCCTCTTCATCCCGCGGCACGAAATTGCCCTGGGTGGGGGAGGGCGTCTTCGGCCGTTTTTCGACCGTGTGCTGGAACAGCATGTTCATGAAGAGATACATCGGCTTGGTCTTGATGACCAAGGCGCGGGCCGGCTCCCGTTCGCTGGCGTTGAAATGCTGGTGCACGCAATTGTTATGGACAATGGCGACGTCGCCGGCCTTCCAATCGTAGCGTATCCCGTCGTGAATTTCGTAGCCGGCCCCGTCGAGAATGTAGAACGCCGCCTCGTTGACGTGGCCGTGCTTCTGGGTCTTGCCGCCGGGCGCGTATTCCTCAAGATGGATGTGAAGCGTCTGGGTGCGCCCGTCCTCCGGCTCGATATAGTGGCGGCTGAAATGCTGCGGGCCGCCGTCAAGCTTGACATCCTTTCCCTTGATGACCCGCGGCAAGCTGCGCAAGCGATCGAGTTCCTCCCTGAGGCTGTAGGCCCCTGTGAGGGCGCGGACGAAAACCCGCTCCTTGTCCGGATCATGCTGCTCCTTGCCCATGCTGCTCCTTGCCCGTGCTGTCCTCGCGAATGCGCGTCATCGCGCCTGGTTGATGATGATGTCGCGGTAAGCCCTGCTCCATTTGCGGCTCTCATCCAGGTCTTTGACCGGGTCGAGAAAGGAAACCGAAATCCCGTCGGGGAGCGGCCTGCCCTCGCGGGCGGCCGGAAAATATTCGCGGTTGCGCAGCAGCTCTTGCGCGTCCGTCAGCATAAAATCGAAGAACAGGACGGCGGCCTCCGGATGCGGTGCCCGCCGGGCCACGCCGACGCCCTCAAAGCGCGCGATCACCGGCGGAAGGCCAAACCAGTCAACCGGCGCACCGCTCTTTTTGAGCTGCGCAACACGGTAAGCGTAAGTTGTGATCGCGAACGGCACTTCGCCGGAGACGATGAGGTTCGCCAGCAATGTATGCCCTTTGCGCACCGATATGCCGTTGGTCGCCGCGATGCTCCGGAACAGCTTGAGGCCGCGTTCTTCTCCCATTTGATCCATGAGCGCGCCGAACCAATCGCTGTCGTCCGCCTCGATGCCCAGCTTGCCCTTCCACCTGGGGGCGAGGAGATCGTCATAGCTTTTCGGCAGTTCGTCCTTTCTGATAAGCCGCGTGTTGTATGCGGCGACAAATACATTGAACCGCGTTCCGGTCCACTCTCCGTGCGACGTCAGGGCGGCCGGGTTGAGATCGTCCAATGCCGGCGATTTTACCGCCTGAAGCAGCTTCTCCCGGTGAAGCGATTCCATCGCGGCGCCGCCCGTCTCGAAGACATCCGCATCGAACCGACCGCCGCGCGCTTCGGCCACGCCGCGCTGGACGACCTGCTCGGAGCTTGCCCGCCACACCCGAACCTTGACGCCGTACTTCTTCTCGAAAGCATCCGCAAGGGTGGCCATGTCTTCGAGGTTCGCGGAGGTGTAGACCGTGACAACGCCGGCCTTCTTTGCCCCCGCCACCAGCTTCTCGGTCCGACCCGGCTCCGCATAGGAGGCCGCCTCCGCCCCCGTCAAGGCCGCCGCCTGCGCGAATGCCGGGCACGGCAATGCCGCAAGCAAGCTTGCGAGCGCAAGCAGCCGCTTGATCTGCGGATACCAATCGCGCATGGCAATTGCCCACACAAAGAATGACGCCGGAAGATGATATCAACCGGCGGCGGTGCTGAAAAGCCGAGCACGTCGCCGCGGCAGGGCGCCGACGTCAGGTTAACGCGTTTTTTCTCATTGACGGTACGAAAGGTTCTGGTCAGCGGCATGCCGGACTGATTCTCTGCGGCCCAACCGATTCGGGAGGGCCTGATGGAGGATTTGTCTGCATTTTCAGCCAAGCCGCGGCTGCGCCTGCTGCTCGACCACTTTTCGAAGATCAAGGATAGGCGGCAGGCCTGGAAAGTGGCCTATCCGCTTTGCGGGTTTTGTTCCTGGCGGTGTGCGGGACGATCGCAAACTGCGACGACCATGACGATATCGTCGATTGGGGCAGGGCGCATCTGTCGTTTCTGCGCGGCTTTGCCGAGCTCCACCACGGCATTCCATGCGCCGATTGGCTGCAAGCGGCGCAGCACGGCAGGCCGCCGGCCCTTCTTGCGGGTCGCCGAATCAGAAAGGGCGCCCCCGGGCGCCTTTCTGACTGGACTCGACATGCCTTTGATCAGCTGTCGTGCTTGAGAGATAGTCCAATGGCTTCGAGGCCTTTGGCGCCTGGCACGACTTTCATGTGGATGCGCTGGCCTTCCGCCAGTTCATTGATTCCCTCGCGCGCAAGCACCGAACGGTGGATGAAAACATCCTTGCTGCCGTCCACTGCAACGAAGCCGAAGCCCTTCTTCGGATCGTACCACTTAACATGACCCTCGACTTCCTCGGCAGGCCCGGTCGGCCGATCGAAGCTGCGCGGCCGGCCGCCGCCCGCGCCCCCTGGTCGACCGCGAGAAGGCTCCGCGGTGCTGGCGTCGACCGCAGTGATCTCAGTGATCTGAGGCCCCTTCGCGCCTTGTCCCACCCGCACGGTCAACGTGGTGCCAGGTTCGAGCGTGGCATGTCCGGCAGCCTCGGCAACACTGATGTGCAGAAACGCCTCTCCGGATCCGTCGGTCAACTCGACGAATCCAAATCCCTTCTCGCCATTGAACCATTTCACCTTTGCCTGCCGTTCCGGGCCCGTTGGCACAGGCCGGGACGGCTGCCGTGCCGGACGGTCGAAGGGCGGCGGCGATGGGCGTCCAAATGACGGAAGTGGCTCTGGTGGCTCGTCGGAATAACCGCGCCGACGATCGCGGAAATCTTTGCCTCGTCCCATCTTCGATCTATCTAGTGGTTCGGGATTAAAAACCATCGCACATCACGCGCATATGCGCCAGATGGCAAATCAAGAAATGAAAGATCTTTCCCCGATCCCGGTCGGGCTGCTTCCTGCGCACATGCGGATCGAAAAACAGCTCATCATGGCCTTTCACGACGGCGCCGGCATGAGGATATTGCCCACTCAGATCGTCACCTGGGGGCGAGCCGGGGCTCGTTCGCCGGCGTCGAAACATGCGGAAAGTGAAAGCAAAATCATGCCATTAGCTGTTTGACCTCGACGCCCGGCCGGCGCCGGCGCGCAGGCTTGGCCTGACGCCTTGGAGCGTCGGGGCGGACGCGCTGCCGGCCCGGATGGAGCCGCCATTGCGGCGGCCAGAGGCCGGACCAGTGGGCCGGCTAATGGATAAGCTTGAGTCCAGGGCGCGTCCGGCAGCGAGGTCGATGGCCGGTTTTCGTTGCGCTCAATTGACCCGAAGGAGAATCGCCGCCGTTGCGCGCCAGCGCGCGACACAGCATGGTATTGCACTGCAAGCGCGTAGCGAGGGGGCCATTCTTCTCCAACTTCCGTGAGCTTATCCAGGGCGACGAACTGATCGTCGCGCCTTGCGCGCTCAATCCCATCATGGCGCGGATTGCCGAGGATGCGGGCTTCAAGGCATTGCGATGACGTAATTGCGGGTCTCTGCCGGCAGGCTGCCCCGACCATCGAGCCAATCGCGCACGCGCCTCGGGCCGGCGTGGCAAGCGGCGGCTGCGAGCCCGAGATTGCCGAACTGGGCGTATAACTCGCGGAGAAATTCCGCCGACCTGGGCAAGGCTGCCACCGGATCGAACGGATCGCGCACACTACGCTCCCGCGCGGTCAACGACATGAATTGCGCAATTCCCTGGGCGCGCCCGCCGCCGCGGGTCGTCGGTCCGACCGCATTCGCGTTGAGGCGGCTCTCCTGCCAGATCAATCGCGCGAAGAACTCGAACGGGAGCCCTTGCGCCTTGGCGGCCGACTCAACCAAAAGGCAGATCGAAGCAGACGCTGCGCCCGGCAAGGCCCGCTCCGGATCAGACCGGTTCGAGCCGTCGTGTCCGCCGGAATCTCCTGGCGCCAACAATTGCTCCGGCGCCCTCTCACCCCGGTCGCCGGGATCACGCTCCTGCGCGGCTGCTGCCGGGACGGCACATCCCAGGACGGCCACAAGCAGCAGACCTGTCGGCGCACCCCGAAAAAAAGCATTCGCGGCGTTCCCATTTATCTTATCCCTGGTGAAATCGATGAAACTGATCGCGGTTTCGCCGTCTCACCTGTCTTTTTTGTCACTTTCGGTCTTCGCCTCGATCGGCCAAGATTCGCTAATCGCGAACGCAGAAAATGCGCCCGCCGGGGCGCTCGCCTGCTCAGTTCAGGAAAACTGCTGAATGAGATATGAGGGGCAAACAAAATCGACCACAGGGAGAAAGACAGTGATGCGCAATTCGATCGTCGCGCTTTTTGTCGTTGCCGCTTCGTTGCTCGGCGGAGCGCAAGTCAGCAAGGCGCAATCGCCATATTCATATCCATGGTGCGCAATCTACTGGGGCGGACGCGGCGCAGACGCCGGGGCCAGGTCCTGCTACTACACAAGCTATGAGCAGTGCATGGCAACGATCTTCCCCATCGGGGGATACTGCGTCGAGAGCCCATACTACCATTCGCAGCCGACACAGCCGCCGCGCCATGCGCGGGCGAAGCCGCGCCATCGCCGCGACGGCTGATCAACCTTCAATCGCCCTGCGGCCAGCGTCCGTGATTTTGACGCGCTCGATCTTGATCGTCGGGCCGTCCGCGGTCAACGTCTCCGCCACTACCGTTGCAAGACCGGCGAGTACAAGCCCTGCCAGCATGTCCCGAGAGAACTCGTGGGCGAGCACGAGCAATTCTGCGGCGACGCCGCGCGGGCTGCTGGCAAGCAACTGGAGCGCCCGGCGGCGCTCCCCGGCGAGGCGGCGTTCTCGCGGCAACTGCGACTGTGAGATCCGCAACGGATTTCCCTCCGAACAGACGCCGCATCGCGCCAGCGATGCTCTCGTTTTCAAAAATTGTCCAGGGCGGATCGGGATTTTGTGCGCGGTTAGGGGCGCAAACGCACATAAGGGCGCGGTTGAATGCGCGATGTGTTGCGCAGCAGACACGCGTTTGATTCCTTTTGCCGAATCGGTCGAGAAGCCGACCGACAACACGCGCTATGGCAGGCGACTATTTTTGCGCAAGCCCCGGTCGCGGCTGGGGGCTCCAGAGGTTGAGGGGGGCCGGGGCTGCGCCATTGGGAAAAGGAGGGGATGCCGATGGGTGCCATGCCGAGCCCCGCGCAATCGAAGCTCTATGCGGGCCTTCTGCCCGTCGAGCTGTCAGTCGAAGCACTTGCCGCTCACGCCGCGAACCTGGAAAATCATCGGTCCCAGAATCGGCAGCCATCGCTTGCCGAGCGAAGCTCACGCGCCGTCGCCCGCTTTCTGGTCACCTTCTACATTGGCGTTATTGCCACCTTGGCTTGGCAGTCCTATAGCGACGCGGCTAGACGATTCATCGCGGGACTGTCCCCGCATCTTGGCTGGTTGGCGCCGCAGGCCTCCGGCGCGCAGACCAGTCCCGATCCGATCGATGAGATAACGCACAACGTCGATCGGATCGTTGCGGCCAGTCAGGAGCAGATGGCGCGCAGCGTCGATCAGCTCGCGACCAGCCAGGAGCAGATCACCCGCACCGTCGACCAGCTCGCGGCCAGCCAGCAGCAGATAGCGCGTGAGATCATCAAGCTCCAGGCGATCTCGCAATACGGCCCCTACAAGAACTCGGAGCCTCCGCCACGGCCCCTTCCCGCCTCAGCGCGCAACGCCGTTCAGCGGACGTTGCAGGCGCGCTGAGATGGCCAGAGCGGATCGGCGAGGCTCAGCGCGCGCCTCTTGGAGGAATCTTTTGCGGGGTGCTCTCTACTGGGACGGCGTTCGGAAGCAAAGCGAAGCAGTTGATTGCGGTTCGTCCGCGCAAGTGGGAGGATTATGGCAAATGAGTGACGATCGTGTTGGCATTATGGTCCCTCGCAACGCCTATGCTGCAATGACGGACGCCATGCAGCGCGCGGTCGTCGACCGGGGTGCCTCCAGAGCGACCCGCAAGGCCGCCTTTTCGGCCCTGCTGGCGCTGGTCGACGCGGGATTGATACGGGACACGTCGAGCGCTTCGCCGGCGGGGGACGGGATGGCCCCCGCTGCAACGCATGCGCGGACAGGATTGCGTCTCACCGGCTGATGAGAAAGATAAACTCAGCGCAGCGAAATAGCCATCCCGCTCAGGTCGGCATTGGCGATCAATCCGACCTGCCGGCCGTTTAATGACAGCACGGCGCCCTTCTCGTTTTTCAGCACGATGGCGCCAGCTCCGACCACAAGCGCGGCGCCGGCGCCAACGGCCCCATAGACGCCCGCGACGTCCGATGGACGAAAGATGTTGCTGACAGTGCCGACAAAATGCGTTTCCGATGCACCGAACACAAGGCCCGCGCTCAGGCCGCCGATCGACACCGGATATTGCCGGCCGTGAAAGAACAGCGTGCCGGTGCCGCCCGAGCCGCCCAGGAACCAGCCGGCTTTCAGCACCGAAAACCGGATCGTGCCGGTGTCGGCATAGGTCGGCGACGAAACGCTCGCGCTAACGATTGCGATGAGTCCGACCAGACCTGCACGAAATGGATTTGAAATTCGCATCTTGGAGTTCTCCCTCGTGGCCCATGCCTTCCCGGCCGCCGCACGCTTAAAGATACCGCAGGGTTGATCTGGCATTCCGTGGGCCGAAAAGTGGCCGACAATGCAATGTTGCCGGAGTGTTGCAATCTGGACACTTCGGGCGGCGAGCCGGAAGATGGTTGTGGGGCGGCATGAGAATCGAGCCTTTTGCGCCTGCCTGGCGCGATCTACGCAGTCGCGGAGCGGGCCCGGGGGCGCCGAGATTAACCCCGGCTCCCTTGCGCCGCTCCCCGGCTGACACCGCGGCGCCCCTCCACACATACAGGTCGGTACCAACTCTCGACTATCCGCGCATGAGTGATAAGCTTTGCAGCACCCGGTCGCGCCGGCAGCGGCGCTATCTCATGTTCGCGGGCACAGGAGATTGCGTTGAAACGCCTTGCCATCAATTTGATCGTGACATTACTGGCTGGCGCCTATCTTGACGCAGGCGTCCCGGCGATCGCGCAGACCGGAAAGGTCGAATTGCTTTGGCTTGGGCAGTCGGCATTTCGCATCACGACGCCAACCGGCAAGGTGATCCTGATCGACCCCTACCTCACCAACAACCCGACGACCCCGCCGCAGTACAAGAACCTCGACGCCATCGGGAAGCTGGACCTGATCCTGGTCAGCCATGCCCATTACGATCACTTTGAGGACGCAGTTCCGCTGGCGAAGAAGAACGATGTGCCGATGTACGGACCGGCCGGCCTCAACCAGGCGCTGTTGACGCTGGGTGTCCTGCCGCTGCGGCTGGTGCCGCGTTTCAACAAGGGGGGGTCGATCTACCCGTTCGCGGGAATCAAGGTGACGGCGACCCATGCTGAGCACTCCTCGGAACTGGCGTGGCGCGATCCTGCCAAGAACAATGGCCAGGCCCTGATTGGCATGCTGCCTTCCGATAAGGACGAAACGCTGCCCGGCGGCGAACCGATTGGCTTCGTTCTCACGCTCGAGAACGGTTTCAAGATCTATCATGCCGGCGACACCGGGCTGTTCGGCGACATGAAGCTCATTGGCGAATACTACAAGCCGGATCTGGTCATGCTGCCGATCGGCGGCAATTTCACGATGGATCCGGTCGATGCCGCGTATGCCACCAGGGAGATGCTGAAGCCCAAATACGCAATCCCGATGCATTATGGCGCCAATCCGCTCGGCAAGGGAACGCCGCAGGAATACATCGACGCACTTGGCGACACGCCGGTCAAAGTTTTTCCAATAAAGCCGGGCGACAAACTGGAATTTTGAGCGGACGCTCGGATGGCCTAGTTATGCGGTCGGGATTTGAAATAATTCATTTGGTCCGCAGTGCAGATTAAGAGCGGCCGTTACGAGTCCCCCTGACTGAGAGCCATGCCCTTTTCGGCCTGTTCCCTTAAAATCAATGTGACACGTGCTCACCATACCCGCTAGATTGCGCGGCTACGGTCCCTGAGGAGGAGACATCATGACCACAAAACTTCATGCTGCCGCTGTCACGAGCTCACTGCTGATGGCAATGGTGGCCGCACCGGCCGGCGCCGCTGATATGACGCAGGAGCGCGCCCTCAATCCGCAGCGCGAGCCGCAGAACTGGCTTCTCCATCACGGCAATTACCAGGGCCATCGTTTCTCGCTGCTCAAGGACATCAACGCCGACACGGTGAAGAACCTCAAGCTGGCGTTCACGGTGGCGCTGTCCGGCTTCCAAAGCGGCGGGCGCTATGCCTTCGGCAATCTTGAAGCGACGCCGATCGTTGAGGACGGCATCATGTATGTGCCGGACGGCTGGGGGTCGGTCTACGCAATCGACGTCTCGTCGGGAAAGCGCGGCGTCATCAAATGGAAGATGGACCCGGGCACCGATCGCGCCTGGGCGGGCGATGTCGCCTGCTGCGGCGTCAACAACCGCGGCGTTGCGCTATGGAAGGATAAAGTCATTTCCGTCGCGCTCGACGGCCGCATGTTCGCCATCAACAAGGCGACCGGCGAGGTCGCCTGGGAGCGGAAGATCGCCGATCCCGCCCTGGGTGAGACGCTCACCATTGCCCCGCTCGTCATCCGCGACCTCGCCATCGTGGGGACTGCCGGCGGCGAATACGGCATTCGCGGTTTCATTGAGGCGACTGATCTCAACACCGGCAAAGCGGCCTGGCGCACTTACACGATCCCGGGCGCCGGCGAACCCGGCAATGAGACCTGGAAAGACGGCAAGGAGCACTGGCGCCACGGCGGCGGCTCGGTCTGGGAGACTGCGACCTATGATCCGCAGTCCGACACGTTTTACCAGGGCATCGGCAATGCCGGCCCGGACTTCGACACGGAATACCGGCCAGGCGACAATAAATGGGCCGCGAGCGTGCTTGCCATCAACCCGAACGACGGCAAGATCAAATGGGGCTACCAGTACACCCCGAACGATCCCTATGATTTCGACGAGATTTCCGAACATCCGATCATTGACGCGAAAGTCAACGGCGAGGATCGCAAGCTCGTAGTCCATGCGGCGCGCAACGGCTTCTTCTATGCGCTCGACCGCATCAACGGCTCGTTCATTGCCGGCAGGCAATATGTCGATCAGTTGAACTGGACGCCCGGCCTCGACCCCAAGACCGGGAAGCCGGTCAATTACGACCCCAATGCCGACACGCAGCTCTATACGCCGGGAAGCCACGGCACGCGGGCGCGGCCCCTGAGCGACAAGCTGTGCCCCTCGGTATCCGGCGGCAAGAACTGGCAGCCCAGCGCGTACAATCCGCAACTCGGACTGATCTATATCCCCTCAATCGAGGGATGCAGCTCCACCCAGACGGTCGAGCAGAAGGATCGCGACGACCAGGGCGGCCCCGTAAAGGCGCGCGAACGCTTCACCGGCGGGCCGTTCAAGGCTCCGGACCCCCGGCTTTACGGCGCCCTCAAGGCCGTCGACCCGACGACAGGCGAGACCAAGGCGAACCTGCGGCTCGATTACGCGAACTTCGCCGGCGTGCTCGCGACCGCAGGCAATCTCGTCTTTCTCGGCCATATCGACGGCACGTTCAGTGCCTATGACGCAAGGACGCTCAAGGAGCTGTGGAGCTTCAATGTCGGCACCGGCATCAATGCCCCTGCCGTCAGCTATGGCGTGAATGGCAAGCAATACATCGCGGTGCTCGCGGGCTCGCGGCAGCCGCAGAATATCATTCCGCAAGCGCCCGAACTTAAGAATACCTCGACGGCGTCGATGCTGTATGTCTTCGGTCTGTAGCCGACTGCCTGTGTCGCTGGCGGCTTGCCTCCCTGCCCCGCCGCATGTGCAGGGCAATCGCATGTGAGTGCGCGGCCCCTCGCATCTCGCCGTTTGCGGGGGCCTTCGACAAGCTCAAGGGGGCCGGAATTTGCGCGCTTGTCGCACAAATTCCGCGCGAGGGGGCCGCAGCGAAGATAAAATCGCCGTGCCGCGAGGGCGCAAGCAAAAGGCGCGGTAGACGCGACGACGCGGCGGAGGTGGGCCGCGAAAAATCCGCGTGAACGCTATACTTCAGTTCACGCCGGTTCAAAGGCGCGGGCCATATCGGCGATAAGATCGTCAGGATGCTCAATGCCGACCGAGACGCGGATCAAAGCGGGGGTAATGCCGATAGCGCGCCGCTCTTCTTCCGTCAGCCCCGAATGCACCGTCGTCGCCGGATGACAAATCAATGATTCGGTGCCGCCGAGGCTGACAGCAAGTTTGAACACCTCCAGCCGGTTGAGGAACGCAAACGCCTCTGCCTGTCCACCCCTAACCTCGAACGAGAAAGTCGAGCCGGCGGAGCCCGATTGCCGCTCCATCAGTTGCCGCGACGGATCGTCTGCCCGAAGCAGCGGCGGGTAATGGACACGCGCCACCTTGGGATGCCCGGACAGAAATTCCGCCACCTTCGCAGCATTGGCCGCCGCGCGCTCCATGCGCAACGATACCGTCTCCAGCGAACGGCTCAACATCCAGCAGGAATGCGGATCGAGCTGCGTCCCGATGGCGCCGCGCAGCGCGCGGATCGGCTTCAGATGCTCGTGCGAACCCATGACCGCGCCCGCGATGAGGTCGCTATGGCCGCCGACATACTTGGTCAGCGAATAGATCGACAGATCGGCGCCGTGTCCGAGGGGCGACTGGAACACAGGTCCGAGCAGCGTATTATCGCATGCAATGATCGGGCGAACGCTTTGTTTCGCGGCGATGGCTTCGGCGATACGCCTCACAAGTGCGATATCCACGAGGGTGTTCATGGGATTGGACGGCGTCTCGATGAAAACCATCGCCACGCGTCCCTTGGTCATGCCCCGTTCGGCGGCATCCCGGATATGACGCTCATCAAGACCGTCCGTGAACCCCTCGGCGCCGATGCCAAAGGGCGTGAGGGTTTTCTCGATCAGGACCTCGGTGCCCCCGTACAGCGGCCGGCTGTGCAAGATCACGTCGCCTGGTCTGAGGTAGGCGAGGATGGCCGTGGCGATCGCCGCCATGCCGGACGAGAATACGAGGCCTTCTTGCGCTCCCTCGTAGACGGCAAGTCGATCTTCAACGATTTCCAGATTCGGGTGGTTGAAACGGGAATAGACGAGCCCCGATCGTCCTTCGGGCGGAGGCGCTCGGCGCCCAGTCGTATAATCAAAGAAATCGCGCCCTTCTTCGGCGGTCCGAAACACGAAGGTCGAAGTCAGGAAGACCGGTGGCTTCGCCGACCCTTCAGAGAGCGATGGGTCGTACCCGTATCCGAGCATCAAGGTTTGCGGCCGCAGCGCACGATTGCCGATCCGGACCTTATGATAGCGTGTTATGTCCATGTCGTTCTCCAAGCCGAATTTGCGCACGCTCTTCGCCAGCTATCGCCCATGTAATCCGGTGCAGGGCTTTCACAGATCGAGTCCGGCCGGGAGCCGCGGCGACCCGCCTGCTTTTATCGGGGCCCGAGGCGCCGTCGACAGGGCGTGTGTCGCTGAGCCAGCGCGGGGTCGCCCGCCAGTCCTTCGACCGCGCCTTTGGGCATCTTCGGATCAAGGAGGCCATCGCGGCCCTGCACGGGCGCAGCCGCAGAGAGCGCCTGGCCCGCACAATGAAAGGTCCGGTTCGCCGCCCGGTTCCAATTGCCGTCCTGCTGTGCTGCAATCCGTCGGATATATGGGCTATGTCCGGCCTCGCTCAAGCTTGGGGAACATGAATGAGACGGCGCGCGCTCATCGCCGGCGCCCTGTCGCTCCTCGTCAGCGCCGCATCGCGCCCGGCGAGGGCGTCCGAGGAAATCATTTTCGGCATCACCAGCAACACAGCATTCAGCCTTGCGCATTACATCGCCACGGAGAAGAAATACTATGCGGCAGAAAATCTGAAGGTCGGCTCGATCGTGGCCGGTGCTGCGGTCGGCGTGATTCAGCAGCTGGCCGCCGGCTCGCTCAACATCGCACAGGCCGCGACCGATCAGTCGCTGCGCGCCATCCTGCGCGGCGCGCCGATCCGGATCATCGCCGGCGCCGCCTCCAAGGCGCCGTTTCGCGTTGTCGCTGCGAAAGCAGTCAACGGCTGGAGCGATCTCAAGGGCAAGACGATCGGCGTCGGCGGCCTGACCGACGTGACGCTGTATTTCCTGCGGGTGATGGCGCGTCAGAACGGACTGGCCGACCGGGATTATGACCTTCTCTATGGCGGCGGCACGCCGAACCGCTTCGCCCAGCTTGCGTCCGGCGCGGTGGCCGCGGCGGTGTTGACCAACCCTGTGGACTTCGCCGCGATCGAGCAGGGGTACGTCGATCTTGGCGGCGTGCCGCAATACCTGCCGAACTGGGCGCAGAACAATATCATCATCAATACGCGCTGGGCGCAGCGCCATCGCAGTGAGGTGGTCTCCCTCCTCCGCGCTCGCATCAAGGCGACGAACTATATCTATGAGCCCGCCAATCGCGACGACGTGATCGCCACTCTGGTGAAATATACGAGCACCACGCAGCAAATCGCGGCGGCGACCTACGATCTCTACATCAGCCAGCAGGTGATCGCCCACGGGGCCGCGCTGTCCGAGGACGGCATTAACGCCAACTTTGATGCGCTCGTCGCCCTGGGCGATCTCAGGGAGCGGCCGGCGCTTGCCAACTTCATTGATGGGAGCTTTCTGGCAGAAGCCTCGAAGCCATGACTAACTCCCATGCTCGCGCATCTCCTCGATCACACTGGCGCGCACGTCGTCCTCGATCAGCCGCCATATGCGGTCTACATAGGCCGTGAATTCCGGAGTGCGCTTGGCAGCGAGCGCGCGCGGGCGCGGCAGCGCGACATCGATCGTCTCCTGGATGCGGCCGGGCCGCCGCGCCAGCACCAGCACCCGGTCGGACAGAAACACGGCCTCGTCGATCTGGTGGGTGACGAACAGCACAGTCTTGCGGCCCTCTTCCCAGATGCGCATCAGCTCGGTCTGCATGATTTCCCGGGTCTGGGCGTCGAGAGCCGAAAACGGCTCGTCCATGAGGAGAATGTCCGGATCGATCGCCAACGCCCGCGCGAGGTTGACGCGCTGACGCATGCCGCCGGAAAGCTGGCGCGGAAAATACCTTTCGAAACCTTCGAGTCCGACAAGGCGCAGCAAATGCCGGATCCGGTCCGTCTGCGCGGCGCCGGTACGGCCTGCAATCTCGGGACCGATGATGGCATTGTCGAACACGGTTCGCCACGGCAGCAGGCTGTCGCTCTGGAACACGAAGCCGCGGTTGCCGCCCGGCGCGTCTACGGCGCGGCCGTCGAGCAGCACAGCGCCGGAACTCGCCGGCTCCAGCCCCGCCACGATGCGCAGCAAGGTGGTCTTGCCGCAGCCGCTTGGACCGACAAGCGAAATGAATGCGCCGCGATCGACCGCAAGGCTGATTTCGCTAAGGACCTCAAGCTCGCCGAAACGCTTGCTCAATCTGTTGAGGGAAAGCTTGATCGTCACGTGTCAATCCCGCGTCCACGGCAGCAGCACGCGCTCGATCCAGGTGAAGCCCGCCGTCATTGCGATCCCGGCAACCGCAAGGATGACCACTCCGGCGAACAGCTCCGGCATGTTGAAGGCGTCGGCTGACTGGCTGATGAGCCGGCCGAGGCCCGCGCGGGAGCCGAACAGCTCCGCTACGACCACGCCGATCAAGCCACGGCCGATGCCAAGCTTGAGACCGGCGAGGATGAATGGCATCGCGGACGGCAAGGACAGTTTGAAGAAGATCTGCCGCGGCGTCGCCCCGAAGCTGCGCAGCATCTCGATGAGGCGGGCGCTGGTGGTGCGCAGGCCGGCCTCCGTGTTAATGGTGACGGGGAACAGCACCAGAAAGATGACCACCAGCACCTTCGACCAGATGCCGATGCCGAGCCAGAGAATGAACAGCGGCGCCAGCGCGATTGTCGGCGTCGCATAGAGCCCGGCGATCCACGGCTGCAAGATCTTCTTGCCCAGTTCGCTGCTGGCCATAATGAAGCCGATCACGATCCCGACGAGGCTTGCGATCGCATAGCCGATGGCGAATTCGGCGGCGCTGATCGCGATATGCGGCCCCAATTGGCCGCCGATTGCGAGCCGATAGATGGCCCCGAAAATCTGGGTCGGGGCGGCCAGGAACAAGGAATTAGCGACCACCACGCGGCTGAAGAACTCCCACAGCGCCAGCCCGCCCAGAATTGAGAGCAGCCCCGCAAAATGCAGTCCTCTCAGGCGAAAATGTGCGCCGGCGTGGGAGGCTTGGGCGGGCGGCGCGCCAATTTCGTCAGTAGAATTGGATTCGATGGTCGCCATGAATGCGAAGCGGTCTAGGGCATGCTTCGATTAGGTTAGAGCGTATTCCGTACGGATTAAAGCACCTGGCGCCTCCGCTGCGTCGCGGCCGGGCTCGTCCCGGCCATCTCGGTTAACCGTGCTCGGCGCCAAACAACCCGGTCGCCGGGACAAGCGCGGCGACGACGTCGTGGTGATCCGACGCAATCTAAATCCGGTCTCGCGCCAATGAACCTGACTGGAGAGCGCACTAAATCAATTGGATACCGCTGTCACCCCCGGCAGCAGGAGACGATTGACGTCCATGCCGGGCGGCAGGTCTCCGAGGCTTTCGAGCGCTGCGATCAGCGCCTTGAGCCGCGTGATCGAAACACTGCCCGAGGGTTCGAAGAAATTTCCCTTGCGATAGAAGTCGTAAGCCTGCTCGACTTCGCCTAGTCTGAGGCCGCTCGCCTTCACCATCATGGCGACCGCCTCCGCGCGATTGCGGTCGTCCGCGAACCAGGCGACCGCCTTGGCGTGAGCGTCGAGCAGCCGCAGCAGGATCGCTTTGTGCGCGTTCGCCCAGGGCACGTTGACCACCGTGCCGGAGAACGGCAGTTCGGGCGTAAAGTCAGCCGCAAGGCCGAGTTCGTTGAAGCCGTTTGCGACGGCCTGGAAATTCGACGGCGGCAGCAGGATCGCCGCGTCGACTGCGCCTGACTGCAGCGCTGCGGCGCGCGCTGCGGTGGCGCCGGCGAATACCATATCGAACTCGCCGGGTCTGACGCCGTTCGGCGCCAGCATGCGCTCCACATAGATGCGAGTGATATCTTTTGGCCCGCCGAGCGAGATCACCTTACCCTTGAGATCGCGCAAGCTGTTGATATTCGGTTTCGCCACCAGAGCGTAGGGCGGCGACTGAGATTCGAAGCGGACGATGGCGATCGGCGAGCCTTTCTCGATGGCGCGGATGGGGTCGACCAGGCCAGTCGACATGGTGACGTCGAGGGAGCCCGCGGTGAGCTGCGCGACCACGGCGGCGCTGGACTGCATGTAGACGAGATCGATCTTGATGTCCCTTTGAGCGAACATCCCCTTGTTGAGGCCGATGAAGACCGGCCACAAGTTCGCCGAGGCGGAGCCGACGGTGCCGACGACCACGGTGTCGGCGGCGCGGACGGAGGGTGAGGACGCGAGGATCAGGGCCAAAGCCAGTCCGCGCAGTGCGGCAGCGATTTTTGAGTGCAGCGCCATGTTCCTGACCCCCTCGATCTATAGCGGTTCCCGGTCGAGTGGAATCGCTCGTGGAGCGGGCAAAGGCGCAACCGAAATCGGCTGTTGCCGATTTCGGCAATTATTGACTGCCGAAGTCGGGCAAGCCCGACTTCGGTGCGCCGTGCCCACCCGCGCTCGGCCTTCGCGGGCGGGTGGGCACGCTTCGCTTTGCGCACCCTACGAACGTTTCCATATGACCGGAATCCGCTGCAGGCTCTCCATTACGACCCTTAGGACAGCAGCAACATTAAGTGAATCTTTTCTCGACAGCGCCAAACCGGCGAACGTGAAGCAGTTATCGGCATGACGCCGTTATCTCCCTTATGGCTGCTATCTCCCTTATGGCTGCGCCGGCACTCTCACCGCCAATCCTCCGAAGACCGGCGGTCCAAAATTCCCTGAGAACAGGGAAAATAACAGGGAATTTCGAAAATCTGAGGCTATTCCGGTGCTCTTACTTATCTCCTGATAACCATGATAACTGACCCATTATTATATGCCCCATCTGGGTTTTGTCAACTTTAGGTTGTTTTGGTGCTCAAGACGAAGCCGTGAAGTGAAGAAGTGAAGCAGTTATTGTTGTGGCTATCCTAAGGACATTCCGAACAATAACCCTAAATCCGTGAGTTGGCGTTGCTGATTTTTCGCGATCTCCTTGGCCCACAAGCAAGAAAGAGAACGCTTGGAGGCGCCGAATTGTAACTGCTCCGGCAGCTGACTGATTTTTCAAAGATTCGTCGATTTATCAGTGCTTTCTGCGGGGGTGAATGCTTTCCAACTCACGGACTTAGAATTATAGGGACCATCTGGAGTTTTGCCCACTTTCGGGTGTCTTCTGGTGTCTTCTGGTTGGCGGATGAAGTGAAGCAGTTGTTGTTGCCGGTGTTCTAACCGTCCGCGCGTTTGAGTTCCACGGCTCGCCCGGTGCTCGATGGCTTCTGGCACATTCTCGACGGGCGCTGACCACCTCCTGTTCCTCGCCCGCCTGGTGATACCGTTCCGGCGGCTGCACCCGCTCATCATCATCATCATCGTCACATCGTTCACGGTGGCGCACTCGATCACGCTCATCGCTTCGGCATTCGGCTTTGCGCCCGATTGGCTGTGGTTCGCGCCGCTGATCGAGACGCTGATCGCCGTCACCATCCTGTTCATGGCGCTCGAAAACATCGTCGGCAGCAATGTCGGCCTGCGCTGGATCTATGCCTTTGCGTTCGGCCTGATCCGCGGTTTCGGATTTTCCTTTGCGCTGTGCGAGCAATTGCAGTTCGCCGGCGATCATCTCGTCACCTCGCTCCTCGGCATCAATGCCGGCGTGCAGATGGAACTTATCTGATGCTTCCATAAATTGTATAACACGATTTATACCATAATTGCGAGACAGTCGCGCGGCGGCATCTTTTTCGGCGCGTCATTGGTCGGCTCTCGCACCGCAGGACTTGGAACTGTTCTAGTTATAGCTTAGAATTATTCCAAAGGTGCCCGTGCGCCGGAAAGTTGTTCGGAGGGGTGGCGATGGCGGTGCGGTTGAAGCTCGGGCGCGGGTCCGGGCTGTTGGCGTTCATCACTTTGTCCGCCCTGACCCTTTATGCAGGCGAAGCCTGCGCCGTCGACGAGATCCAGGTCTACAACGCCGAAATCGCCGATGTCGGGCAATTCACCATTCAGCATCATTTCAACTACGCTTTCATCGGGCGCAAGGAGCCAGATTTTCCCGGCGGGCTGGTCCCGAATCACGCCCTCAATGCCACGCCGGAATTCGCCTGGGGCATCACCGAGTGGTTTGAGCTTGGCCTTTACATTCCATGGGCCATCGATGCAGAAGGCCGCTTCCTGTCCAACTGCTTCAAGCTCCGAACGCTGTTCGTGACGCCCAACGCCGACAAGAAGAGCTTCTTCTACGGCCTCAATTTCGAATACGACTACACGTCGCACCCGTTCTCGCAGACGCTGTTCGCCATGGAGATCCGGCCGATCGTCGGCTGGCGCAACCCGCAGTGGGAATTTATCGTCAATCCGATCGTCGATCTCGGATTCGGGCGTTTCGGCGACATCGATTTCGTGCCGGCGGCGCGGCTTGCCCGCACCTTCAGCAAAGACCTCGCTTTCGCGGTGGAGTACTACACCGATCTCGGCCGGCCGGGCAGCTTTCTACCCTTCGAGCAGCAATCGCATCAGCTCTTCGGGGTGGTCGACTTCAAGGTCGGCGACGTCGATGTCGACTTCGGGCTCGGTTACGGACTGACGCCGGGCTCGGACCGGTTGGTGGCGAAAACCATCCTGACCTATGCATTTCCGGTCGCCGGGAAGCCGGACGACAGGATGGGAATCAAAGCGCCACCGGCCCTGAAGTCGTCCCTTCGACCGACCTCGGCCATCGAGATGGCGAGCGATCCCTTCGCCTGGATGCGGTGAGTCCAAAACGGCGGCTCGTGGTTACCGGATCGCCCGCTTTTCGCGGGCGATGACAACAGTGAGAGTTATGCGTCGGAAAAGGAACATCGCAGATTCAAAGCGATATTCCTGACTTGCTGGCAGCGCAATGCTGAAGCGCGATCACCGGTTTGAGATCAGACGGATATTGATTTGAACTGCGGCCAGGCTCGCTTACACTATCCCAGTTTCGCGAGCTTCGCGATGCCGGCCGGAAATCTGGTGAACGCGCTTCTATCCCCATGACTTTACCCGGGAATGACTAAGCCAACCACGATGTTCCGCAAGACCAGCCCAAAGGACGCCGGCAAGGACGCGCAAATCCCGGAAACCGCCACCGGCCAGGCCTTGCGCATTCGCGTGCTCCCCTCGATCGGCGACATTCCAGCGGCTTCATGGGACGCGTGCGCGGGCGGCATCGGCGCCAATCCGTTCACCCGGCACGCCTTCCTCTCCGCCCTCGAAGCGTCGAAGTCGGCGACAGCGCGCACCGGCTGGCAGCCGCAGCATCTTGTTGCCGAGGCCGCCGATGGCGGCATCATCGGGGTCGCGCCGTGCTACCTCAAATCCCATTCGCGCGGCGAATACGTGTTCGATCGCGGCTGGGCGGAAGCCTACGAGCATGCGGGCGGCAGCTACTATCCGAAGCTTCAGGTCGCAGTGCCGTTCACGCCCGCGACCGGCCGCCGCCTCCTGGTCGCGCCGGCCGCCGATGTCGACGCCACACGATCTGCACTGGCCGCCGGGCTCATCGAGCTCGCAAGGCTGCGCGGCGCCTCCTCGGCTCACGTCACCTTCATGACCGAGGCGGAATGGCGTGCGCTCGGCGAACGCGGCTTCCTCATGCGCACCGACCAGCAATTCCATTGGGACAATGCCGGCTTTGCGACCTTCGACGATTTCCTCGCCGCGCTGTCGTCGCGCAAGCGCAAGACCATCAGGCGCGAACGCCGCGACGCGCTTGCGGCCGGCGTCGACGTGACGTGGCTCAGCGGGACGGACCTTACCGAAGCCGCGTGGGACGCCTTCTTCGCATTCTACATGGAGACCGGCTCGCGCAAGTGGGGGCGTCCCTACCTGACCCGCGAATTCTTTTCCCTCATCGGGCAGGCCATGGCGGACGAGACCGTGCTGATCATGGCGAAGCGGGCCGGCCGCTTCATCGCCGGGGCGATCAACTTCGTCGGCGACGGCACGCTGTTCGGCCGCCATTGGGGCGCGATCGAGCATCATCCGTTCCTGCATTTCGAGATCTGCTATTACCAGGCGATCGAATATGCCATCGCTCACCGGCTGGCGCGCGTCGAGGCCGGCGCCCAGGGCGAGCATAAGCTCGCGCGCGGCTATCTTCCGAACACCACTTATTCGGCGCACTACATTGCGGATCCTGCCTTCCGGCGGGCGATTGAGGACTATCTCAAGCGCGAGCGCGCCTATGTGGAGGCGGTCGGACGGGAGCTCCGGGAGGCAAGTCCCTTCCGCAAGTGCGGGGGCAGCGGAGACGGCGAGGCGCAGAAATTCGCCGAGGAGGATGCGGGGTTTTAGAGCTTTAGGCCGCGGATCGGCTTGCGATTTCGGGGCGGCAGGTCCTTTGCTGCAATCGGGGCCGACATCAGGAGCCGACCGAACCACGGAACGCGCGCCAGACGGTCCCATTCCTCAAATCCCAGCCCGACGGCCTCGGGTCTGCCGTACCGCGTGATGATCGATGGCTCGCCCCGCATGGCGTCGTCAACCACCGACGACAGCAAACCATCGCGTCCTCCATCGGTGCCGACCTCGCGCGCCACGCGGGTCACATGCGTTGCTTGAGCCGCCCTTCGCGACCGACGCTCCGGCTCACCCGCTCCACTTCGTGCGAGAGTCGGTCCTCTTGCGAAATGACCTGATTGAAGGCCACCGCGAGTTGCCCCTCTATGCCGTCCCAATCCGAGGGCAACCGCACCGAAAAATCGCTGTCCCGGAATGCGAGCATCGCTGCAAGCATCTGCGCCGACCGCGAGGTGACGCCCGCGCCATTTCCCATTCGCCTATTAGACTTAGCTGAGCCGGAGGGCTTCAACCGTGGCTTCGTAAGCCGCTTCGTGGATTGGGGAACGGTGGTTTTAGCCATCATGCACCGTGAGGTAAGTCTCTTGCGAGAGCGCATTCAGGTCGCGGCGCCTCGCACCTTATCGCTGGCGCGGCGCGAGTGAGGGCCTCGCCCGTGTGCTTCGCTGGGGATCGCGCTTATGGACGAAAACAATGCCCTCGGCTGGGACGAAGGAACCTGGCAGAAGTAAAGGCTCCTCGCCGGCATTGTATCAGGTCCAATGCGCTGCGCTAAGACCTCTGCCGCCTGCAAAGTCGCCAAAGCCTGAACGTAACGCGGGCGGATGCTGCCAGCGAATTTACGCGTGCGGTAACGGCAATTTTTTGACACCGGCAGCAGTGCGCGCCGATGGAGGAGCCGCGAAGTGTGGTCTATAGCTGTCCCGCCCACGCCGCGCTGCCTGTTTCACGCCAGTGCTGCCACCATTTAACCGCTGTGCTCACTGCAATCCCGAAAAGCTCCGCCGCTTCGTGTCGAGTCGTCCCGGATGCAACCGCTTCGATCACGCGCTTGCGCAGATCAGCAGAATAGGATTTCGGCATGCCCTCACCCCCAGCCAAGGAGAATCAATGCCGACAGACTCGCTCATCCGTAACGCTTTGTGAATCCTTTCGATTCAAATTCACCGGGAAATGCTGTAGTTTAAGATGAAATCATTCGGCAAGGGCTTCTCGGGCCCTGCGTGCCGCCACTGGCCCTGTCGCCGCTACGAGCCCTCATCCGGCACTCCAAGACAAAGGCGCCAAGTCGTCGTTAAGTCTTAGAGTGATTCGACGGTGCCATTTGGTCGAAATGCGCCATCCATGCGAGAGGAGCTGGCCGCCGTGGACGCTGGACCGCCGTTTATGGCTGAGCATGCAACAAGACGCCTCGCTGCCGTTCCCGGCAAGCGAGGGAGGGTATCAAGCGGGGCTGCAGTCGCTGTAAAGCCCGTGGCGAAGAGAGTGCTGGTTGTCGATGTCGGCGGAAACTCGGTCAAGATCCTTGCCAGCGGGCACAAGGTGCGCCGCTCGTTTCCGTCGGGGCGGAAAATGACGCCCAAAGACATGGTCGCGGGCGTGAAGAAACTCACGGCGGATTGGCACTACGACGTGGTGTCGATCGGCTATCCAGGCCCGGTGCTTCACGGCAGACCGGTCGGGGAGCCGCGCAACCTCGGGCGCGGATGGGTCGGCTTCGATTTTGCGCGCGCATTCGGTTGCCCGGTGAAAGTCGTCAATGATGCCGCCATGCAAGCCCTGGGGAGTTACCGGGGCGGCAAGATGCTCTTTCTCGGGCTCGGAACCGGACTTGGATCAACCCTGATCGTTGACGGCATCGTCGAGCCCATGGAACTCGCTCACCTGCCCTACAAGAAGGGCACCTATGAGGACTATGTCGGCCGCGCCGGCCTGAAACGGCACGGCAAGACGAAGTGGCGAAAATATGTGGCCGACGTGGTGGCGCGGCTCGTCGCCGCGCTAGAGCCTGACGAAACCGTGATCGGCGGCGGCAATGTCAAGAAGCTCGCGGCGCTTCCGCCGCATACTCGTGCGGGCGACAATGCGAATGCGTTCCGCGGCGGGTTCCGGCTGTGGCAATTCGACTGCGGCAAGGAGAAAAACCCCACCCGCCGCAACGCGGCCAAAGCGCCGCCGTCAAGTGACCGATGAGGACAGCGCAGATGGTTGCACGATCTGGAACGGCTCCCGCGCAATCAAGGGGGAAGCGTGAGGTATGGCGCGAACTTCAGGACCATCATGAGATGATGCAGCGCGTGCACCTGCGGAGCCTGTTTGCCGAGGACGCGGCGCGCGGCGAGCGGATGACCGCGGAAGCGGTCGGCGTCTACCTCGATTACTCGAAAAACCGCATCAACGACGAGACCCTCAAGCTGCTGATCGAACTCGCCGAGCAAGCCGGGCTGCGCGGCAGGATCGATGCGATGTTTCACGGCGAGAAAATCAACGTGACGGAGAATCGCGCGGTTCTGCATGTGGCGCTGCGTGCGCCGAAGGGCGCATCCATCATCGTCGACGGCAGGAACGTCGTGCCGGAGGTCCACGCGGTGCTGGACAAGATGACTGACTTTGCCAATCGCGTCCGCAGCGGCCGATGGAAGGGTCACAGCGGCAAGCCCATCCGCAACGTCGTCAACATCGGCATCGGCGGCTCTGATCTCGGGCCCGTGATGGCGTACGAGGCGCTCAGGCACTACAGCGAGCGCGCCATGACGTTTCGCTTCGTCTCGAACATCGATGGCACGGATTTTGTTGAGGCGACGCGCGATCTCGATGCTGCGGAAACTCTGTTCATCGTCTCCTCCAAGACCTTCACGACGCTTGAGACGATGACCAACGCACACAGCGCGCGCGACTGGTTGCTGCAACGCCTTGGCGGCGACGCACAGGCTGTCGCGAGGCATTTCGTTGCGGTCTCCACCAATGCGGAAAAAGTCGCCGAATTCGGCATCGACACCGCCAACATGTTCGAGTTCTGGGACTGGGTCGGCGGCCGCTATTCGATGGACTCGGCGATCGGCCTATCAACCATGCTGGCCGTCGGCCCCGATCATTTCCGCGATATGCTGGCAGGCTTCCATGCGATCGACGAGCATTTCCGGACCGCTCCGTTTGGCTCCAACCTGCCGGTGCTGATGGGCCTTTTCGCCGTCTGGTACAACAACTTCTTCGGCGCGCAAACCGTAGCGGTGCTGCCCTACGACCAGTACCTGAAGCGTTTCCCGGCCTATCTCCAGCAGTTGACGATGGAGAGCAACGGCAAACATGTGACGCTCGATGGGGGGCCAGTCGAGACCGTGACCGGTCCGATCTATTGGGGCGAGCCGGGAACCAACGGCCAGCATTCCTTCTATCAGTTGATTCATCAGGGCACCCGGCTCATTCCGTGCGATTTCATCGCCTTCGGCCAGACGCTCAACCCGCTCGGCCGGCATCACGATCTGCTCCTGGCGAATGTCATTGCGCAGAGCGAGGCGCTCGCCTTTGGCAAAACGCGCGAGCAGGTCGAGGCCGAAGGCACGCCGGACTGGCTTGTTCCGCACCGCGTGTGCGAAGGCAATCGACCGTCGAACACCATTCTGATGGATCGATTGACTCCGGCGGCGCTGGGAAAGCTCGTCGCCCTCTACGAGCACAGCGTGTTCACCCAGGGCGCGATCTGGAACATCGATTCCTTCGATCAGTGGGGCGTCGAACTCGGCAAGGTGCTGGCGCAGCGCATCATCCCCGAGCTCGAGAGCAAGGTCGCGCCCAGGCTCGACCACGACAGTTCGACCAACAACCTGATCCTCCGCTGCCGCAAGCTGAAGAGCGCAACGTGATCGGGTCTGGCGCCCAATTGGAAATCCTCGCGGATGCCGAGGCGCTGGCGCGGCGAGTCGCCGATTGGCTGCTCGCAATATCGACGGCGCGCGAAGGTACTTTGGCCCTCGCGCTCTCAGGCGGCGGAACGCCGCGCCGGCTTTACGAACTTCTCGCGGGACCGCCGTATCGCGACGTCTTCCCGTGGCGCCGCACCCACTTGTTTTGGGGCGACGAGCGCTTCGTGCCTCACGATGATGCGGCGAGCAATTATCGCATGGTGCGCGGCGCGATGTTGTCACAGGCGCCGATTCCCACAGCCAACGTCCATCCAGTCCCGACCGAGGGGATAACGCCGGAAGCGGCGGCAGCGGACTACGAACGCGAACTCAAATCCTTCTATGGCGCGGAACGCCTTGATCCGGCACGACCGCTATTCGATGTGAATCTCCTTGGACTGGGCCCAGACGGGCATACGGCATCGCTGTTCCCGGGTACCGGCGTACTGGAGGAACGTGAACGATGGGTGGCGGCAGTCGTCGGACCCAAGCCCGCCCGCATCACGCTCACCTATCCCGCCCTCGAGAGCAGCCGGCATGTGGCGTTCCTCGTCGCGGGGAAAGAAAAGCGGGAGATCTTCGGCCGGTTTCAGCGCGGCGAACCCGCCTTGCCGGCCGCGCGCCTGCGCCCGATCGGCGCGTTGCACCTGTTCGCCGATGCCGCCGCAGCCGGAACTATGCGGGCATGACGAACCGGACAACATGAAGCGCACGGCCGAGCACATATGCCTTGCACGTCAAGGATCTCAGTCATCCGAATCGTCCGTGTCCGGATGACGCAGCGTCTCGACCACAAGAGCAAAGGGTCTAGGAGGAAACTGACCCGGTAGGACCGCGCCACGGGTAGCAGAAGTTTCATGCGCTGCAGGTCGGGCCAGGCCCGGTGGAAAACTCTTTTGAATCTTG
>Ga0209060_10000922_pt1 | contig 38972 bp, 32 predicted proteins | sample Coa_R1_8_FD_187155 | JGI IMG/M metagenome (GOLD analysis project Ga0209060, IMG submission 187155) | Surface soil microbial communities from Centralia Pennsylvania, which are recovering from an underground coalmine fire - Coalmine... | ecosystem: Environmental > Terrestrial > Soil >...
CTTCACTATGTGAAAGCGAGCTAATACATTCTGCCGTTTTATTTCTCTTTTATTATAAAACTATTTGGTGCAGCAGAATTTATATTTGCACATCTTCTATGGCGCGGAAAAAAATTAAAAAGAAAGTCTGGAGAATTTTATTCATTGCATTGATAGCTTCCATCATCGGCATGACTTTATTTGTCGGTTATGATTGGTGGCTTGAGCGGCGTGCTCATTTTGTGCGCTATCCTGAATTTGGGATAGACATTCCCGTTAATTATGCTATTCACGGTATTGATGTTTCAAAATATCAGAATGTGATTGACTGGTATTCTGTGAAAGAAATGAAAGTGAACGATGTTCAGGTTGGCTTTGTGTTCATTAAAGCAACGGAAGGATTGGGAAATGAAGATGCTTTTTTTCAACGCAACTGGAAGAAAGCAAAAATGGCTGGCGTTACAAGAGGTGCATATCATTTTTTTCTCGCCACAAAAAACGGAAAAGAGCAGGCAGAGAATTTTATCAGCTCAGTGAATATCGATAAAGGAGATTTGCCACCTGTGTTAGATGTGGAACAAGCTTACGGCGTTCCTGCCGATAAGCTTCGCGAGCGTGTGAAAGATTGGATAGAAACAGTTCGGGATTATTATCGGGTCACGCCGATTATTTATACCAATGTTGAATTCTACAAACAATATTTGAAAGATGATTTTGACGGGTATCCATTGTGGGTGGCACATTATCTGCAAAAAGAAAGACCGCGCATTTATCGCGACTGGAGTTTTTGGCAGCATAGCGAAGGCGGAAGAGTGAACGGCATAGTTACAAAAGTAGACTTCAATGTTTTCAACGGAGATTCAGTTGAGTTCAGGAAATTGTTAGTGAATTAAAGATAGTTAGCAGTAATCAGTTTTCAGTTGGCAATAAATAAACTTAAAATTGTATCATTATTATAGATTCGTGCAAACTGTAAACTGCCAACAGTGAACTTTCAAAATCTTAAATTGTAAAAAATTAAAATGAGCAGCGTAGAGCCTGAAGTGAAAGATTTCTTGAAAAGGATTGTCGGGTCAGTCTTTATGGGTTTTTTCTGGTTAATGCTAAACATGACGCTTGGCATTTATTTCGGTTTTCTTTTCATTCAGGAAAAAATCAGTATTGGTAATATTATTTTCTATTTTTTCTTTTTGGCAAGCCTTGCATTTTTAATCCGTTTTTATTTCAGGATCTGGAAGAAAAAATTTCCACATGGATGATAAAGAAAAACAAAGATTTAAATTTCAAGAATCTTTTATTCACCATTCACTATTGACCACTCACCTCATTGATTTTTTCCATCTAAAATAATCGGTGTATTTCCTTTTCCCATAATAATCATCTTTGCATTTGTTGAAGCAGCCAATTCTTTCATTGCCTTAATCTGTTCATATTGCAATTGTTTATCAGTAAGGCTTTCACTAATGATATGTTGGTAATCAGCAATTCCCTGCGCTTCTATTCGCTTGCGGTCAGCTTCCTGTCTTTCTTTTTGTAAGACAAACTGCATTTTCTGCGCTTCCTGTTCCGCATTTATTTTTAGTTCAATAGCAGCTTTAACGGCCTGGGGCAACGTGATATTTCTTACGAGCAATTGTTCCAAAATCAATCCTCTCTTTTTGAAATCTTCATCAATGCTTTTAAAAATGCGCTGCTGGAATTCATCACGTTTTGTTGAGTACAAAGCAACCGCTTCATAATAAACAGCATTGTCCCGGATTTTTGTCCTGGTGACTGGGCGAACAATTTTATCAGTATAATCAAGCCCGATTTCTTTAATAATATCAGGTGCTTCGGAAGGAAGGACTTTATATAGAACAGTCAAATCAATGGTCACTTCCAAGCCATCAGATGTCAGCACACGGATAGCATCATCGCCTTGTTTGGCGCCTTCATCATGCACACCGCTCATGGTATAGTTCTGCGTTTTGATGTCCATCTTTTCAATATCATATAAAGGGTTGATGAAATGAAGACCGCTTTGCAGAACATCGGGCTGAACATTTCCGAATAGTTTTTTCACGCCGATTTCTCCGGCGCCAATTTGAACAATGCAGGAAGTGGAAATGCCGAGAATAATAAATAGAAGACCAACAATTCTTGCAGTGCCGGAAAATCTTTTTATGATTTGTTCGCTGCGGTTCATTGCGATACCTGCGAGAAAGATGATGAGCCCAATAATAATGAGTGCCATAATGTAAGGTTTAGAATTTAAAATTTAACTCGTATGGTCAGTGATAATATACCACTGCCCTTTGATTTTTCTGAACAGTAAAGTATAATAACCACCAATATCTCCGATGCTTCTTTTCAAAAACCATGTGCCTGTTATAAAATAGTATTCAGGCGATAATTTTTTCAATGTAATAAGTTTGAAAAACAGTTTTCCCATTTTCGAAGAATCGTTATAATTTTTTTTATAGTTGTTGAGTGTGTTATTATATCCATAAGTAATCCCTCCATGACCGATGAAAGCAAGTGAATCATTATTCCAGTATGCTTTCATGAATTCATCTATATTTCCTTTATTCCATGCGTTGGTCTGCTCTGCCATTAATTTTTTGATAGCAAGCTCATCTGCAGACTGAGCAAATACAAAACCTGAAACAAAAAGCAGACACAACAACAGATTTATTTTCTTCATAAATTTTTAATTTGAGCATGAAATTAAGCAAAAGGAATCTTTGATATTTTTATTTAATCACAAGTGAACGCACGTTCTTTGCGCACTTAGCGCATAACTTTGTGTTCTTTGCGGTAAAATATTCTACATGAAAAAAATTTATTGCCTTTCCACGTGTGATACATGCAACGCAATCTTGAAAGAAATCGATGCAAAGAAAAAAGGATTTGAATTACAAGATATCAAGACTGATAAAATCACAGCACCGCAGTTAGATGAAATGAAAAAAATGGCTGGAAGCTATGAAGCATTGTTCAGCAGAAGAGCTTTGAAATACAAAGCACTTGGGTTGAAAGATAAGAAGCTGACAGAAAAAGATTATCGCAATTACATTCTGGAAGAATATACTTTTTTAAAAAGACCGGTTACCATTCTTAATAATAAAATTTTCGTAGGCAGTGAAAAGAAAATAGTTGAGGAATTGAAAAAAGCAGTAAAGTGAATATTTAGTAGCGAATTTTTAGTTTCTTCGATAATGAAAATAGCCCCAAATAAAATGGGGCTATTTTTTTATTGATGAAGGTTAGCCGAAAATTATTGCCTGATGACTTTGATTGTTTTATTAAATGCCCCTTGTTTCACATTAATCCAATATACACCCGGAGCGTATCTTGTCGCATCCAGTTCAACAATGCCTTTTGAGTTGCCTATCACTTTTTCAGTAAGTTTTTTGCCATCAACACTGAACAATTGAATGCTTACATTCTGTTGCCCGGCGAGCGATAAATAAACCCTGAAAGTTTTTGATGAAGGATTCGGATAAACATCAGCAACGCTTACTTCGCTCGCAGATTCTTCCGTTGCTGTTTTTGCGAGTGATGCGTCGCTCATGCTTGCGCTGACGGCATCTTTTCCACAAGTGGCTCTGGTGCTGGCTTCCGCATCAAATCTGGTGAAGCCAAAATTATCTTCCCAATTAATAACAACAATATTCGGCACCTGATAATTTCGATACGTTGCCGTGTTTGTGCTGAACGTTGTTTCACCCGGAGCCGCTTGAAGAGTTCCGTTTTGATTGAAGCCTGTGACAAACCAGTTCACATCCACTTCAAACGGATTTGGGTTGATGATTTTCCAGTTCCTCGTGGTTGATGGATCAGGCGAACAAAGCGCAACAAGCTTTAGGTTCTTGATGTAAGAATTCGGGAACTTCACTTCGCCGACTGCAGCATCTGCTTTAATAAATCCGTAGCCAGTATTATAATCGAAGCCGACATCGAAACCATCGGTATAAATATTATCCATGTCGATTGCCTTCGATTCAAGAATGCCTTTAATCTGGTCAGGTGTTATCGTTCGCAATTTCTGCGCTTCGATCATCAATGCTGCGACACCGGCAGCATGTGGTGCAGCAGCAGATGTCCCAAAGAAGTTCGGAAATGTGTCGGAGTCTTGCGGTATGTCACCATTTCCAAATGGGTCAAAGAAAGATGTATTCCCACCATCCGGCGCAACAATTTCCGGCTTGTTTCTTATTAATGGAGCAATCCTGTTTCCAGCAATGTCATAATAATTTGCAACGCCACCTACAGAAGAAAAATATTCTACGTAAGGAGTGTCAAGCCCATAAGCAGGCGTGTTCAAATACCATGCAGCGCCTGTTGAAATCGCACCTTCTGCTTTTGTGTGGCCCACAATTGTTGGAGCAAGAATTCCAGGAATCGGAGGATCAGTTAAATAGAACAATGCATCATTGTATAAAATGTATTTCAATCTCGAAACATCCGGGCCGGCATATTTCACAATCACCAAAAAGAAAGTGTAGTTCTGGGTATCATTATAATATCCGAACACTTCAACCGGGTCGCCACTGGCAATATTATCACTTGCCCCACCTGCAACAATGTTTCCATAAATGTCCACTAAGTAAACATCGAAATCAGTTTCGCATCCAACACCGCTTGCGCTGAAAAAAGATTGGTCCCATTGGAAAGAAGAAATGATGGAGCCTCCACTTGGAATATAAAGCGGCTGGTAGTAAACCGCAGGGTCACTCGGCGAGCTGAAATTATGCGCAGTACCAAATCCGTCACCAAATGGCTCATAAGTGCTCGGACGATAGTCGCTTTCATAAGAGCGTATGCTTGAATTGCCCGCTGAAGAAAAATAAGTGACACCTCTTTTCTTTACAAGGTCAACAGATTGAGCGATGATGCCATCCTGAAAAAATGGTTCGGCATAATAAAACACATCATCATTAATCACATTGCAACCGGCATTTGCTAAATCTTGAATGCCTTGTGCAAAATCAGCCTGTCCAAAATCCGCAGTATGAAATGCCAGATCCGCACCAGGCGCAACGTCATGAACAATCTCTGTCATCGCTCTGCCTTCATCTGTTCCACCACCATCCAAATCTTCTAAAACCTGCACAGGTTTTTTATAACCAAAAGGATTTGTAGGTCCTGGAAGTTCTCCATGCGCAACACCAACATCAGCACCGCCAAGATTATTATAACTGTCAGAAATAACACCAACCTTCACTCCTTTTCCCGAAACATTATATTTTTTTCTTGCGATATAAGAACGCTGTGCAGTATCGCCCTGACTAATGACCGGAGTAATTTTATTTCTATCTCCACCCCCACCGAAATTAAATGTGCGGACGTTTGACTGATTCGAAAGATGCATCGGCTTGTATGCAGGTCTTGCGAATCTTACATTAGTAGCAGCTTCGAGTTGAGGCAATGAACTGATAGAAATGATGCCGGAAATAACACGACCGAAAACAGCTTTCACTTCAAAACCCATTTTTTGAAGCTCTGTTTTTGCTGCGTTCACATCTCCTTTTGCAGTAACGTCAACCACTACTTTGTCGCCTTTGATTTGCATGTATTTGTCTAATCCATTATTCGGAGGAAGCGGTTTTGCACCAAGTGATTGAACCGCTTTCGCATTTGACTGCGCGCTACTTGAATTGTCATAAAGATTTTTTAGGTCAGGGCTCAGTTTCGAAGAAACTTTAGGAGTGCCCGGCGGTTGAAGCGTTGTAACTTTTAGAGAGGGATTGCCTTTAATCTGTGCATGCGTTGTTGTTGCACAAAATAAAATCAGCAAACAACTGCCGACAGCAGTGCTTAGTAAATTTTTTTTCATAAATCTATAAACTGTTTAAGAGTGAGGAAAATATAAGGTAGGGAAACGTGCAGTTAGCGCTTGTTTAAAATAGGATAGTTAGGAGGAGTTGAGGTAAGAAAATTTGAACTGAACGTAAGCTACAATTTAAATCAGAAACCAAATATTAATTAATAAAAATATACCCACAAAGTGGTAATAAATTTTTTTGGGAAACACCAATCAATAAAATATTATCCTATTATGCGGAGCTTCGCATAATTCAGCATAATTTTTTTCTCTCCGTTCAATTCGAACTTTACTGTTGCGATAGGATTATGAGCGCTGCCTTCCATTTTAATCACTTCTCCAAAACCAAATTTTTGGTGTTCTACTTTTTGTCCTTCCTGCAAGTTGGAAGTGTCGCTTGCAACAAAATCTTTTGAAGGAACATGGTCGATGGTCTGAGGTCTTTTATTGATAGCGGGAAGATAACTTGGTTTGCTTTCTGATGACCGCTGACCGAAATCCGCTGACCGGTTTTCATTTCCAAATCCACGATTCATTCTGTCAAACGCGCTTCCTGCCTGCCATCCGCTATTGCTTTGATTGCGTGCGCCGCCTCCGGCAAAACTTCTGTCGAGAAACTGATTAGGGATTTCTTCAATAAACCGGCTTGGCTCATTTTGCACGATGCTCCCGAAACGATATCGTGTGTTCGCGTATGTTATCCATAATCTCTTTTTCGCTCTTGTAATCACCACATAAAACAATCTTCTTTCTTCTTCTAACTCTTCACGTGTATTAATAGACATCGCATTTGGAAAAAGCATTTCTTCGAGACCTGCAGCGAACACGCAACTGAACTCCAATCCTTTCGCAGCATGAATGGTCATGAGTTTTACTGTGTCAGCGTTCGGGTCTTTTTCATCAGCATCAGTAAGCAAAGTGATTTGTTGCAGATAAGAAGCAAGGCTTACGGTACTTGCATTATTTGTATTTGTTGTTGGTTGATTAATGTCTTCAATCAAGACACCTTCATCATCAATCAGATTTCTGTTTTGTGAATCATCCACCCATTGTTTGATGGAGTTGAGCAATTCCTGAATGTTTTCATATCGCGCAAGCCCTTCATTTGTTTTATCATTGAAAAGTTCTTTCACAATATTTGTTTGCTTGCCCACATGCATCGCCACTTCATGCGCATTTTTTGTCTGAAGCATGCTCGCAAAACTTTTTATCATCACCACAAAATTTTCTATGGCTTCCAGGGTGCCGGCTTTATATCCAAATTTTGCAGCATTTTCCAGCACTTCCCACATGCTGATGTTTTTTTCATTGGCAAAAAGAACAGCTTTATCGATAGTTGTTTTTCCAATTCCTCTTGCTGGGAAATTGATAATGCGCTTTAATGATTCTTCATCTTTCGGATTGGTAATGATGCGCAGATAAGCTAAAAAATCTTTTATCTCTTTTCTTTGATAAAAACTGATGCCACCATAAATGGTATATGGAATTCCCATTCTTCGCAGGCTTTCTTCAAATGCACGGCTTTGTGCATTGGTGCGATAAAGAATCGCAAAATCTTTATTATTAAAATGATTGCGCAGTTTTTGTTCCTGAATGGTATCAGCAACAAATTTTCCTTCTTCGTTATCAGTTAATGTGCGGACAAGTTTTATTTTTTCACCTTCCGCATTTTCAGTAAACAATCTTTTTTCAATCTGTCCTTTATTATTGCTGATGACTTCATTCGCAACATGGAGAATATTTTGTGTGCTTCGATAATTCTGTTCCAGCTTTATTACTTTCACGTCGTCATAATCTTTCTGGAACTGTAAAATATTCTGAATCGTTGCGCCGCGAAAACTATAAATGCTTTGTGCATCATCGCCAACCACACAAACATTTTCATGCATCGCACCAAGCAGCTTGATGATTTCATATTGCGCAGGATTGGTATCCTGATATTCATCAATCAAAATGTATTTGAACTTGCGCTGATACTTACTTAATGATTCAGGGAAATTTTTCAGCAGCTCATAAAATTTCAATAGCAAATCATCAAAGTCCATCGCGCCGTTTTTGAAACAGCGCTTTACATACGCATCATAAATCATTGAGATGGCAGGGCGCTGGCTGCGCATATCTTCCTGCTGGATATAATAATCCGTTGCATATTCAGCGGGACCAACCAATGCATTCTTCGCACTGCTAATCCTGTTATACACTGTCGAAGGCTTATAATGCTTATCATCAAGATTCAATTCATTCACTACCGTTTTCACTACGCTCTTTGCATCGTCTGTATCATAAATTGTGAAATTATTTGGGTAGCCAATCTTCGGTGCTTCCGAGCGAAGAATGCGTGCGAACACGCTATGAAAAGTTCCGATATATAAATTTCTTGCTTCCGTGTTGCCAAGAATTTTCTCCACACGCTCTTTCATTTCTTTGGCAGCTTTGTTCGTGAAAGTGAGCGCCAAAATATTGAATGAATCAATACCATTTGAAATAAGATGTGCAATACGAGTAGTAAGCACTTTTGTTTTTCCGCTTCCGGCTCCTGCAACAATCATCAATGGACCGTCAATATAAGTAGCAGCTTCACGCTGAGGTTCGTTCAACTCTTTTAAATAATCCTGCATGCGTGCAATTTACGAAGCACAAGTTGTTCGAGGTAGGATATTTTGATAGAATTATTTTTCCGTGGATAAATTATTGAGTGTATATTGATTTGATAAGATATATAATAATTTGAAAATTGTAGAAAGCATAGAAGCGTTAGAAAAACACAATATTAAAGATACTGCATGTAAGCCTATTTTGGTTTTTTGTAGTGACCTTGAATTTTATTATTGCAAATACAACACTGGATTTTCTTCGGCAGACAGATTACTAAGAGAATATCTGAGCGCATGTTTCTTGGAAGAATGGAAATTAGCTGTTCCTGATTTTGCATTTATAAGGATAAAAAAGGAACATATTCTAAGTGATTTAGGCATCCCATTTAGATATTTTGATAGTTTATGTTTTGGTTCAAGGAAAATTGAGAATGCAGCAGAAGTAACAAGATTTATAACTGAAACTAATCAGTATCAAAAAAGAAAATTCATTAACTTATTTGATTACTTGCGTATAGCACTATTTGACATTTGGGTTGCGAACGATGACAGAAATCACAACAATTATAATTTATTAATACAGGCTGAGGAAGGAAAATATAGATTTGTTCCAATTGACCATGAAGCAGTGTTTAATTCAGGAAATATCGACAAACCCTTGTACACCATTAGCGAAAATTCTTCGTTAATAACAGCACCCTTATGTTTGCGGCTTTTTTCAGCTAAAGAATTATCTAATAAGGGAAGAATAGACGAAATGAAAGACTATTTTTACCTTTGCGTAATAAATTGCAAACAAAAGTTGCCTCAGATTATTAATAATGTTCCGGAAGATTGGAAAATTAATTTGGCTCTTTCATTGAGTTATTTGGAAAATCATCTTTTTGTAAAAAAATGGATTGATGAGTGTTGGGATACATTCGTTACGTATCTTCAATTCACGATAAACAAATTGAGCAGCGCTTAAAAAGAAATGGCTACGAATTACAGCATACTATCTATTCAAATTCGTCCTGAAATTCAGGAAAAAATATCTGTAGGGCTATTGCTATTTGACACTGAAAAAATTTTCTTTAATTATTCAAGAAACAAACTGCATGCTTCAAAATCATTATTGTCTGAGGATTCTTATAAATTATTGAAAGATTCGATAGCAAATATTGAAAGTAAAGCAAAAAATGAAAATGATGTACTTGGAAGCAAAAGCTCAAAGCAAATTGCTTTCAAAGATGAAATGCTGGTGCATTCTTTTTCTCCCGAATACATTTCATATTTGAGTAGATATAACAATAATATTTTGAGCTTTACCTCTCCTAAACAAATTGACTTAAGTGCATCAGAGAATATTTTCAAAAACCTTTTTGCAAAATTTATAGATTCTACTGAAAAAATTATTAGTGGCATTCCAAAACTTAAGTCAATCGAAGCTTTTAAAACTCAGTATAAAGAAAGATTTTTAAAGCATTTTAATATTGAGAAAGAAGTTTCATCCAAAGAAATACCTTATTTAATAATGCCCGTTAAGGTCGATTTGCTTGGTCAGAATGATGTTCCTGTTTATGCACAAACTATTGATATGGACAGAAGGTTTTATGATATTGAGAACGACATAGCAGTATTGCAATCTTTATACATGGCTTTTAATCAGAACAAAAAAGAATCAAAAGGTTTTGTAGTTGCTCAAGAACCTTCTAAAAATGATATAAAACAACATCAGATTTGGACAGAGTTAAAAAAAGCAAAATGGCTTGAATATGTTGACATATCAGAAGGTGAAAAAGTAATTAAATATGCAGAAAAGCATAATGTCCAACCGCTCATTATAGACGATTTACCAGAACTTAGCGAAGACGATCTCTCATTTTAATTTTTATATCTCATTAATACTGTTTTATTAGCTACGTGAAATTAAAAATTTCACAAAATTATTTGCGGCAACCGCACTTCTTTAATATGCGTTTAGGTTAATGAATCTCCTAAGTATTCACTTTTAAAAAGTTAACTGACATGAAAAAAATCACCATTTTCGCGGCATCCCTGTTTTTATTATTTTCTGTGAGCTGCAAAAAAGACAACAACAATCCGAATCCCAATGCCACCATCGTTGAATCCGGCAAATGGATAATTACAAAATTTGTAGATGATAATGTGAATGAAACAGCAAACCTCGCTGCATACGATTTTACTTTCAATTCAAATGGAAATGTGTCTGCAGTCAGTTCGGCAAATACGATGAACGGCACATGGTCATTAGGAACTGATGACAGTAAACAAAAATTCAATCTTGATTTTGCCAGCCCTTCTTCTTTTGAAGAATTGAGTGAAGATTGGTTAATACTTCAGATAAATGCTTCAGCTATTCAGCTCACGCATACGAGCGGAGGAAATAATTTTGCTGATACTTTATTTTTCGGGAAGAAATAATTTGCATGTAAACCTAAGGTTTTCAATTACCCGCAAAATAGTATTGCCCGTTTTCTACTTATGCTTAACTTCCGCGCATGGCTTTAGCGGATACTTCGAATTTTTTATTTCAGATGGCTGTGCAGTTTGTGAACCAAACAAGCAGGCATATTTTTTTGACAGGCAAAGCAGGAACGGGCAAGACTACTTTCCTGAAATATATTAAGGAAAATTCTTTCAAGAAGACTGCAGTAGTTGCGCCAACAGGCGTTGCAGCTATCAATGCAGGCGGCGTGACGATGCATTCTTTTTTTCAGTTGCCTTTCGGTCCATACATTCCAACACAGAGCAGCGGATGGGGAAATGATATTACCAACCAAAATACGCTATTTAAAAACATTCGCTTTAATAATGACAAACGCGAACTGCTCCGCGAATTGGAATTACTAATCATCGATGAAGTGAGCATGGTCCGTGCAGATATGCTCGATGCGACCGATGCGATACTTCGACATTTTCGCCAACAGCCGTTGTTGCCATTCGGGGGTGTGCAGGTATTATATATAGGAGATTTGTTTCAATTGCCTCCGGTTATTAATAATACTGAATGGGAAATTTTGAAACATCATTATCAAAGCCCATTCTTTTTTGACTCGCATGCAGTTCAGCAAGCCCAACCGGTTTTGATTGAGCTGAAAAAAATCTATCGGCAGAACGAAGAGAAATTTATCAGCATACTGAATAATATCCGCGATAAAAAAACTTCTGCTGAGGACCTTGAAAAATTGCATGAACATTATCAACCAAAATTTCAATCAACAGAAAAAGAACATTATATAACACTAACAACTCATAATAATAAAGCAAATGACATCAATCAAAATAAACTGAGAAAGCTTTCAGGAAAATTATTTGAATTCAAAGGAGAATTGACAGGAGATTTTAATGAGAAAGCACTACCGGCGGAAATGTTTATGCAGTTGAAAGAAGGCGCTCAGATCATGTTCATCAAAAATGACAAAGGCGAGTTCAGGAGATATTATAACGGAAAGATTGGGAGCATTTCTAAAATTGAAGGCGATAAAATTTTTGTTCGCTTTCCGAATGAAGAAAAAGACATGGAGATTGAAAAAGAGACATGGAAAAATATCCGCTACAATTATAATAAAGACAGTGACCATATTGATGAAGAAACGCTTGGCACTTTCAAACAATATCCGATAAGACTAGCATGGGCAATCACGATTCATAAAAGCCAGGGATTGACATTTGAAAAAGCAATCATAGATGCGGGTGATTCATTTGCTCCGGGACAAGTGTATGTTGCATTGAGCAGGCTAACATCGATGGAAGGATTAATACTTTTCAGCCGCATTCATCAGCAGGCCATCACGACTGACGAAAGAGTATTGCAGTTCTCAAAAAAAGAAATGGCTGAAGATATTTTGCAACAGGAATTACAGCAGCACCAAAAAGTTTTCATCAGCCGTTCATTATTGCAGTCTTTCAATTTCGACAAATTGATAGAAACTTTTCATGAACATAATGAAGGCTATGAGCATCGGCTTTTTCCCGGGCAAGCTGAAGCTATGAAATGGGCAACCACTATTCAGGAAAAGATGGAAGAGCAAAAGGAAATCTCTATCAAGTTCAACAGACAATTGGAAAAATTATTAGTCGGTGCTGCTGATGATAATTTTCAGCAATTAAAAATACGTGTGTCCGCAGCTGTTAATCATTTCGTGAAAGCTTTGGAAGAAATAACAGACTCGATTTCCAAACATATCAATGAAGTGAAAATAAAACAGCGCACAAAAAAATATGTGAGCGAACTACATGCGCTTGATATCATCTTCAAAAGAAAAATAAAACAGCTTCAGCACACGGTTGAACTTGCTGATGCGCTTTCAAAAGGAATGGACACAAATGCATTGCTCAACCTGATTGAGAGCCAGAAAAAATTGCAACCGACGATTCAGGAAATCCAGGAACAACAATCAGTCAAGCCTAAAAAAGGAGAGACACGTTTTATTAGTTTGCAACTGTTCAAAGAAGGCAATAAAATATTTGAGATTGCAAAAATGCGTGGGCTGACGATAAGCACTATTGAGGGCCATCTGATTTCTTTTATCAGCACTGAAGAGGTTCGGTTGCACGACATTGTTCCAAAAGATAAAATTGAAAATATTTTAAGAGTTATGAAAGAAAATCCGGATAGCAGCTCTTCTTCCCTCAAAGAAAAACTCGGCAACGATTATTCTTACAACGATATCAAAGCTGTTCTCATCTGGAAAGAACTGCCAGCTAAGGCATAAAAAAAGCTCTGCATTTGCAGAGCTTTGGAAAAAAACTGAAAGGCATCTGACGGCTTTGTATTGATAATAATTTTCATGAATCTTATACAGCCGTCTGATGGCTTTTAACTCCTAATCAAGCTGCTTTTTTATTGCGCCTTTTTCCACCACCTGATAATGCTGCTATCAAAGTGAGCGTGTCAATGTACTTGCTTTTCATAACAAATATTTTTGAGGTTATTAATTTATTTTCTTTGTTTCCTTTTCTTCTGTTTCAATCACTTCTGTAATTAAGACGCGGGTTTGTAAATCAGGTTACAGTTCCCAGGAATTTTTATCATCATTAATAAAAAATATTTTACTGGCACAATTTTTACCTTTAAGTAAATAAGAAAAAACAATCACCATGAATACAGACCGGTTATCATCAAAACTTCGTACTGCTTTGAACTCCCAAATGACTAAAGAAGCCCATGCTTCACAGATTTATCTTTCTTATGGCGCATGGGCTGATGGCGAAGGATATGCAGGAATTGCAAACTTTCTTTTTCGCCACGCGCAGGAAGAGCGCAACCACATGATGAAAATTTTGGAATATATTTTAGAGCGTGGTGCAAAGGTGAAAGTTGAAGCGATACCCGCGCCACCGGCTAATCCGACTAATGTTCAGGATTGTTTCGAGAAAGTTTTTGAGCAGGAAATCGACAACACAAAAGCGATTTATAAATTAGTGAAGATGAGTTTTGATGAAGAAGATTGGGCAACCTGGCATTTCATGCAATGGTTCGTGAAAGAACAAACGGAAGAAGAAACATTAGCATTAAATCTTCTTGATAAAATTAAAATTGCTGGTGGTAAAAATGCAAGTGGCGAAGCTTTGTACAAGCTCGACAGAGATTTGGAAAAAACGCCTGACGATGCTAAGCTCGCAGAGACAAAGACTGCAGAAAATCCGTGACTTATCGAGGCATCAGACAGCTAAATGGTTGATAGAAATTTATATACTCTTTAAACCGGCAGATGCCTAACAAAAAAATAAAAACCGCTGGCGAATTTTCGCCAGCGGTTTTTATGTGGAATTAATTGCACGTGTGAGCTATGAACCACGCTGTGAGCCACCGGTTAACTTGGTATTTCTTGTAGCAGCTTTTGTATTTGTTTTTCCTTTTGTTTGTTGAATGCCCGGTTTATTAACGGCATTTCCTGAATTTCCTTTTTTCTTTTTGTTATTGTTATTCAGCAACGACATAAAAAATAATTTTGAATGTTGAATAATTGAGCACAGTAAAGTTAATAAAGAATGGTTAACCGTGAATGTTATAGATAATAAAAAAGCAGCCAAAACTTTCAGCTGCCTTTTTTGTCAATTCAAAAATAATTACGCTGCTTTTTTATGTTCGATGGATTGTAGCTCCATTGAAATTGCTGAGACTAATTTTTCAGATAGCCTATCTATTCCTTCTTTAATAGCGCTAAAGCGATTCAGGTTTTCATCCCAGGCAAAAATATGCACTGGTCCTTCATTGCAACTAACGCGATAACGCGTTTCTTTGGTTACTATAGTAAATGGTGTTGCCTGCACCTGAAATGTCTTTCCCTCTGCTGATGTTTCAAAACAATATGTTCTTGTTCTCATACAATTAAATTTAGAGTGAATAAATATGCTATCATAAATTCAACAACCATGCCTTAAGGATATTGACGATGCTTATTCAATCATCATTTTCGGGATAGTTTAACATTAGAAGCTTAGCAAGCTCAGAAATTAGTCAGATTGGTAGTTGATAATAATGATTCGTTAAAGAAAGTTTGAGGAATAAAATAAACAAAATGAGGAAATCGGATTGATTGAAACCTGAGATGCTAATGCCGCCTTATAATTAAGCAATTGTTATTTTTCTATTGTGTGTCACCCATATTAGATAATTTCAGCAAAAGGATTATCTTTGTGCTTCAGTTGAGTTTAGACAGCATTTAGTAAGTGAACAATAATATCCGCTACATAGTCCGCGAATCGTTAGTTTTCTCTATTCTGCTTTTTTATTCAGCTTTAATATTTTTTTTAACCAGTTAATTTTAACATGAACATTTACGTTTCGAACTTAAGTTTCAACGTCAGAGACGAAGACTTACAAGAGTATTTTGCAGAGTACGGAGAAGTAACATCTGCTAAAGTAATTTTAGACAAATTCACACAGAAATCACGTGGGTTTGCATTTGTTGAAATGCCGGATGATGCGGCTGCTCAAAAAGCAATCCAGGAATTGGATGGCGCATCAGTTGATGGCAGAAACATCGGCGTGTCAGTTGCCAAGCCAAGAGAAGAGCGCAGCAACGGCGGTGGTGGAAACCGCGGCGGTGGCGGCGGATTTCAGAAAAGAAGCAGTGGCAACTTCAGCAGAAGCAACAGATACTAAGCTAATTTTCTAATTACTGTATTTTAAGAGAGTTTCGAAATGAGGCTCTCTTTTTATTTTTAGAAGAATTCACGTTGCGTTCGCTGCATTCGCTGTTTCGATGCGTGAAAGTTTTAATTTTATATCATGAATTTTATCGGCAATATCATCTGGCTGATATTTGGTGGCTTCGCATTATGCGTTACCATTGTTGGAATTCCCTGGGGAATGCAGTGTTTTAAAATTGCCGGCCTGATGCTGTGGCCATTTGGGAAGAAAGTAGTTTCATCGGGAAGCAGCATGGGTTGTGTTTCCATTTTTTGCAATATTATCTGGCTGATTTTCGGAGGGCTTTACACAGCCATTGTGCACCTTGTTTTTGCTGCCATATTATTCATCACCATCATTGGAATTCCGTTCGCACGCCAGCATTTGAAACTGATGGAGCTTTCATTCATGCCGTTTGGGAAAAGCGTTGTATAGTTTCGAGTTTTAAGTTTCCAGTCTAAAGTCCTTAATTTGAAATCATGTATAGAGTTTATGATGAAAAATGTTTAATCAGAACTGGAAACTCGCCACTTAAAACCGGAAACTTATTTCATGTTCATCTCCGATTGCTCTTTATATTTGTAGAAGACCTATGTTATTTTAAAATTTCTTGCCATTTGAATAAACCCTAACGCCGAAGGACACGTATAGTATTTATATTACCTGATTCAAAACTAAATTCAGAAATCATGAAAAAATTAAAATTAGTTGCTGTTGCGATTATTGGGATGGCTTTTGTTTCTATTGTTAGCTGTAAGAAAGGAGATACCGGGCCTGCAGGCGCAAGAGGGCCGGCTGGGCCAGATAGTGTGATTTACTCCTCGTGGATAGTACTGAATGCTCCTTTTAATTCTACAGATTCTGCTTATGAACAAACAATCAGCGCACCTGCATTGACGCAGTCAACGCTGAGCACTGCTGTTATCCTTTCTTATATAGGAGTACCTGGAGCAGGCACAAATGGTACAGATACTGCAGTAATAAATGTTTCCGATGCTTTTACTTTTTTTCAGGGGGCATATATCACACAAAATTTATTGCCTGGAGAGATTGACTTGTTCTCCAATGTCGATTTCACACAAATTGGGGCGCTATATCGCTATGTAATTGTTCCCGGAACAATTCTGGCAGGCAACAGCATTTTAAAAGGTTACACAAAAGAACAATTGAGATCTGTTGATTTTGTTACGCTTTCAAAAGCCCTTAATACAGGCAGTACTAAGACTACAAATTGAATTTTAGCTCTAATAATAAAAAAGCCTTGCATCTTTTTGCAAGGCTTTTTTTGTTGAACTGATTTTCCTAAAATCATTTTGCAACCGGTTTCACCAATTTCAGTTCATTGATAATATTTGATGCGCCTCCCAATTTGTCAATGCACCAAAGCACGTAGCGGATGTCAACACAAATGGTGCGGTTATACACTGCATCAAATGCAATCTGATGGCTCAGTGCTTCTGAATTCCCGTCAAATGCAAGCCCGATCAATTCTCCAGTTGCATTCAGAACCGGCGAACCGGAATTGCCGCCGGTGATGTCATTCGTAGTAATAAATGTTACTACCAGATCATTTCTTTGTTTGTCGATGTATTGCCCGAAATCTTTTTTGTTGGCAAGCTCAATCAGTTTTGCAGGCAAGTCAAATTCATAATCTCCCGGAACATATTTTTCAAGCACGCCTTTCATGGTGCATACATAATCATAATGCACAGCGTCACGCGGGTTGTATGATTTCACATTGCCATAAGAAACGCGCATGGTGAAAGTGGCATCAGGGTAACGGACTTTTTTCGGATCCATTTGCATAATGCCTTTCAGATATAATCTTGCGAAGTCATTGTTCTTAACAGTGAACTGCCTGTAAAACGAATAATATTTGCTCTGCCAGTTTTTTAAAAAAGCATTCATGTGCGAATATGCAGGGTCGTTCTGCAGTGTCGTTGCGTCAGGGTTTGCATTAAAAGCATTCCATTTTGCATCATCAAAAATCATGGTGCCTTTGAATACTGCAGCAGCATATTTTTTATAAGTGTTCTCATCTCTCAAGTCGCCAAAGCTTCCTTTAATGCTTTCAAAAAAACCAATCGGGTGCTGATTTTTATCGATGTCTGTATAGAACATCATGGTAGTTGCCGCCACAATTTCTTCATCAGAAATTTTATTCTCGTTTTCAAGAAATTTTTTTCTTTCTGCATTTAATTCTTCCATCAATTTTTTGATGTCGCCGCCACCTTGTCTCACCAAAGCTATCTCAACTTGTTGCAAAGCCGAAGCAAAATCAATCAGCGGAGAACCGAAAATTCCTTCATTCAAATACACACGATGTTTTGAATATGGCCTCCATATATCGTAAGCTTTTGCCCAGTCACTGAAAATATTTTCAAACTCCGGTTTACCTTTTGCCCATTGCTGAAATTTTTCTTCTACTGCTTTTTTCTGATCGTAGATATGATATTTGATCAGCTGTTTCGATTCGCCATCAAAAAATTTCCAATAATTGGCGATGCTTGCATAATCAGATGCGAGCTTCAATTTTACTGAAGGATCTTTTTTCATCTCAGCAAACATATATTTCAATCTCACATCACGAAGACTCACCAGCGAAGGATTATCGATATCAATTTTTTGCTTCACTCCGTAAGAACTTTCATAACGATTCGTACTTCCCGGATAACCATAAATCATCGAAAAATCACCATCCTTCAAACCTTTGATAGAAACAGGCAAAAAATATTTTGGTTTTAATGGAACATCATCAGGCGAATAGTTTGAAGGCTTTCCATCTTTGCTCATATACACACGGAAGATGGAAAAATCACCCGTGTGGCGAGGCCATTCCCAGTTATCTGTGTCACCCCCAAATTTTCCAACGCTTTCCGGAGGTGCGCCAACTAATCTGATATCATTATAGCGCTGATAAACAAAAACCACAAACTGATTTCCTTTGAATAGCGAGCTCACGCTTCCGCGAATGCTTTTTGACTCATCGGAATATCGGTTATTGATAGAATTAATAACCGACCGAAGCTTTGTGCTTCTGTCCATATCAGTTAATCCTTTTACAGAATCTTCCACCTCCTTGGTCACATCTTCAATCTTAATCAAAAAATCTGCATATAATCCCTGAGCTGGAATTTCTTCCTGTTTGCTTTTTGCATAAAATCCATCATGCAAATAATTATGTTCAATTGAACTTGCGGCAGTAATTGCTTCATACCCGCAATGGTGATTAGTGAAAATTAAACCTTCATTGCTCACTATTTCCCCGGTGCAGCCACCGTTGAAAATGATCACTGCATCCTTGATAGAAGTTTTGTTGATGCTGTATAATTGTTCTTTAGTTAGCTTTAATCCTTTTTTTACCATGTCAGCATATACCTGTTCGCCTAACAACATCGGCAGCCACATGCCTTCATCAGCAAAACTTTTAAGACCAAAAACTAAAAATGCAATCGCTATGAAAATCTTTTTCATGAAATAAAATATTTAAAGAGAACAAACCTAATAGAATAAAAATAAAATTCAACCTTGGCGAACAAAAACTTTATAGAAGGCAAATATGTGATAACTACGGATTGCTTTCATTAAGCGTTGCCCATAGCAGATCCTTTAATGATGTAATCCCTTGTTGTGTGACAGATGAAACAAATATGTGGGGAATATTTTGCGGCAACTCTTTAGCAATCGCTTCTTTTAGCTCGTCATCGAGCATATCACTTTTGCTGATGGCGATGATGAATTGCTTGTGCAATAATTCAGGATTATATTTTTCAAGTTCATTCACTAAAATATCAAACTCTTTTTTGTGGTCGTTGCTATCTGCGGGAATTAAAAAAAGTAATACAGGGTTTCTTTCAATGTGGCGAAGAAAGCGATGCCCCAATCCTTTTCCTTCTGCAGCGCCTTCGATAATACCGGGCAAATCAGCCACGCAAAAACTTCTCCCATCACGATATTCAACCATGCCAAGTTGTGGCGTTAAAGTGGTGAAAGCATAATCCGCAATTTTGGGAGTTGCTGCAGTAATAACAGAAAGCAGAGTTGATTTGCCTGCGTTGGGAAATCCCACTAACCCTACATCGGCAAGCACTTTCAATTCCAAAACTTTCCATCCTTCTGATCCTGGTTCACCGGGCTGTGCATGTTCCGGCGCCTGATTTGTTGGCGTTGCAAAACGTGCATTGCCTAATCCGCCACGGCCTCCTTTAATCCAGATGATTTCCTGGCCATCTTCTAAAATCTCTGCTTCCTTCATATTTGTTTCTTCATCACGGGCAATCGTCCCAAGGGGCACTTCAATAATAATATCCTTCCCGAATCGCCCGGTGCAATTGCTTCCGCTGCCGCTCTCGCCATTTTCTGCATGCACATTTTTATAATAACGAAGATGCAATAAGGTCCAAAGATTTTTATTGCCACGCAAAATAATGTGGCCACCGCGGCCACCATCGCCGCCGTCAGGACCAGCCAAAGCATTATACTTCGTACGCATGAAATGTTTGCTTCCCGCGCCGCCATGCCCGCTCCTGCAAAAAATTCTTATCTGGTCAACGAAATTTGATTTCTCCACTTTTCAGAATTGATGCGCAAAGATAACCTGAAGAATATTTGTAGCCGCAGATTCGCAGATTAATCAAATTAATCAGTGAATCTGCGGCTTTTATTAGAATAAGGATTTTTCAGTTTGATAACAAGTCCCTTTAAATAATGCGACCAACTCATCATTTTGATTTTTTACTTCTATAAGATACAAACCGGTTTTGTTTGTTTTATTGATTTGTTTTGCTTCAGCTATTAATGTATCTCCTTCTTTGCCTGCTTTTGGAAATGAAATTGAAACATCCAAAGCAACAGTTATTTTTCCATCGCTGTTGCATGCAAAAGCAAACGCACTGTCAGCAAGTGCAAATGTGACCCCACCATGTGCAATGCCAAAACCATTCAGCATTTCCTTACGGAGCTGCATTTTTATTTTGCTATAATATTGTTTGACCTCAATAATTTCAATGCCCATCCACTGACTGAAATAATCAGTTGTGAGCATTTTGTCAACAGCCTTTTTAGCAAGGTTATCAGGTGAAACCATATTAAATGCTTGATGTAATTTTATTCAACGATTATTCTCCAATAAAATCCGGATTTCTTTTTTCTAAAAATGCTTTTACGCCTTCTGCATAATCTTTGGTTTGTGCTGCCGCGAATTGCAATTTATCTTCTGCCTGTAATTGTTCTTCCAAAGAATTTTTAGCAGATTGATTGAGCACTTGTTTTGTATATGCTAAACCTTTTGTGGGCATTTCCGAAAGCGTGATGGCAATCTTCATAGATTCTTCTGCAAAACTTTCATCAGAAAATACCTTATAAATCATTCCCATTCTTTCTGCTTCAATTGCAGAAATTTTATCGCCCAACATCATGATAGCTGATGCTTTTTGAAAGCCAATTAATCTTGGCAGAAAAAATGTGCCACCACTATCCGGGATTAAGCCAATTTTTGAAAATGCTTGTATGAATGAAGAACAAGAAGCTGCAACAACAACATCACAACACAATGCAATATTTGCTCCGGCGCCCGCAGCTACGCCATTGACAGCACATAATATGGGCTTCTTGATATTCCTGATCCTTGCGATAAGCGGATTATAATATTCAGATAGCATTTCTGTAAAAACACTTGCATCTTCGAGCGCAACTTCACTTAGGTCTTGCCCGGCAGAAAATGCTTTTCCATTTCCGGTTATATAAATACAACGGATATTTTTGTCTGATGCACATTCGTCCAATGTTTTTTGCAACAACAAAATCATTTCGCGATTGAATGCATTAAATTTTTCAGGACGATTCAGCGTTATAACCGCAACTTGATTTTTTGTTTCGAGAAGAACAGATGACATAGAGAAGTGAAATTTTTACAAAGTTAAATATTCCCCTTCAGGGCTAGGAGTTTAATGACATTTGAAATAATCGAAAGGTTCTTTGCAATTTTCACACACATATAATGCCTTGCATGCTGTTGAACCAAATTGACTGATCAGTTTTGTATTGTATGAATTGCAGTGCGGGCATTGAATAGCTTCTCCATCGTGAAATAATTCTGTGTGGCAAACTTGTTGTTTTACCGTCGGAGGTGCAATGCCAAATGCTTTTAATTTTTGCTTTCCGTTCTCGCTCATCCAATCAGTTGTCCATGCAGGTGAAAGCACAGATGTGATTTTTATTTTTTGATAGCCGTGTTCCAATAATGCTATTTTAATATTCATGCTGATCATATCCATTGCGGGACAGCCGCTATATGTTGGTGTGATGACTACTTCAATTTCATCTTCATTTATTTTTACATCCCGCACAATTCCCAGATCAATAATTGAAAGTACGGGAACTTCAGGATCATTTACAGTTTCCAGCAATGTCCAGGTTTTTTTTAGTAACAATATCTTTTCATTCTTAATCATTCTAATCAATTCAATCAGAAGTCACCAATTGCTATCAGGATAAGTTCGTTGAAGAAATTGCATTTCCGCTAAAATATTTACAAGTTGTTCACTATGTTTTCCTTCCTTACCATGAAATGCAACTTCATGTTTTTCTTCCTGTGGATATGCGAGCGTTGCTTCTTCAAAAATTTCTTTCACCTTTTTCTGCCAGTCATTTTTTATTAATGAAAGATCGACAGCTATTCCTTCGCACATGGCTGATAGCTCGTAGCTCGCAGCTTCAAATAACTCATCTGTATACATCCACAAATCATCAACAGCTTTTTTTATTCTCAAATTACTTTCTTTAGTTCCATCGCCTAAGCGTATCACCCATTCGCTGCTCCATCGTAAATGATAGGTTACTTCTTTCAATGATTTTTCAGCAATAGCAGCAAGCGTTTCATCTTTGCTGTTTTGCAAATGCTGGTATAAATAAAATTGATAAGCACTGAAAAAAAACTGCCGAAGAATTGTTTTTGCCCAATCACCATTTGTTTGTTCAACCAATAAACAGTTTTTGAAATAAGTGGTATTTCGGAGATAGGCGAGTGTGTCTTCTGTTGTTGTGTTGATTGGTTGAGTAGTCGATTGGTTAATCAGTGTTGCAGCATACTGATAAAAATTTCTTGCCTGCCCGATCAGGTCCAATGCAATATTTGAGATAGCAATATCCTGTTCCAATATCGGCCCATGCCCGGTCCACTCGCTATTTCTGTGGCCAAGAATAAGGGTATTATCTGCGAGATGTAAAGTATAATCAATGAGCGCATTCATAATTATTTATCTTCAGCAATTGAGTACTACATATTTTTTAGTTCATCAGGGAGGTCATAAAAAGTCGGATGTCGATATGCTTTGTCATTAGCAGGATCATATAATGATGATGCTTCATCAGGATTTGATGCATGGATATATTTTGATTCTACGGCCCAAATGCTGACACCTTCCATTCTGCGTGTATAAACATCACGTGCATTTTCTATTGCCATTTGCGCATCGGCGGCATGCAGGCTTCCTGCGTGTTTGTGATCCAACCCGTTTTTACTGCGGATGAAAATTTCCCATAATGGCCAATCGTGATTTGACATGATAATAATTTTATGCGACTGCTTTTTGTTCTCTGGATTTTCTTTTTTCTGAATAAGCTGCTGCTGCATCTCTCACCCACGATCCAGCTTCATGTGCTTTCACTCTCGCTGCTAATCGTTCTTTATTGCAAGGCCCATTGCCATTCACCACATTCCAGAATTCATCCCAATTGATCTCGCCAAAATCGTAATGCTTTTTTTCTTCATTCCATTTTAACTTTTCATCAGGTAAAGAGAGGTCTAATATTTTCACCTGCTCTGCGCATACATCAATAAATTTCTGGCGAAGCTCATCATTGCTGAATCTTTTTATTTTCCATTCCATACTTTGTTTGCTGTGCGGAGATGCATCATCATTCGGCCCGAACATCATAATGCTTGGCCACCACCACCTGTTGATGGCATCCTGCGCCATTTGTTTTTGTGCTTCTGTTCCTTTGCTGAGTGTTAATAATATTTCAAAACCTTGCCGCTGATGAAAACTTTCTTCTTTGCAAATTCTTATCATTGCTCTTGCATAAGGACCATAACTGCAACGACATAGTGGAACCTGGTTCATAATCGCAGCGCCATCAACCAGCCAGCCAATTGCGCCCATGTCTGCCCATGTCAATGTCGGATAATTAAAGATGGAAGAGTATTTTGCTTTGCCGGCATGCAATTGTTCCAGCATTTCATCTCTTGAAATATTTAATGTTTCTGCAGCAGAATATAAATACAAGCCATGACCTGCTTCGTCCTGCACTTTTGCGATGAGTGTTGCTTTTCTTCTTAATGTTGGTGCACGTGTGATCCAGTTTGCTTCAGGAAGCATGCCGACAATTTCACTGTGCGCATGTTGCGAAATTTGCCTGATCAAAGTTTTGCGGTACTGATCGGGCATCCAGTCTTTCGGCTCGATTTTTATTTCCTCCTGTACTTTATCAAGAAATATTTTTTCCAGATTCTGATTATACATGCATTAATTTTGACATCCAAAGTTACATTTTATTTGCCTGCTAACAGTTGTTAGTATCGCATTGCAGCATTTTTTTAAACAGAATTGTCTGCACCTCAGGATACTACATTTAAAAGAGCAAATAATTTTGCGAAAGAACATATTCTATTAAGAAAAGATTGCGGGTGCAGATGGAAAATAACGACATATTCTCAGGCCAGTTATTATCAGAACTTCTCAGAAAAGTGGCAATCGGCGATGAAGCCGCATTCAAATTGATTTATACTCATTTCTACAAAAAATTATATCAGTTCGCTTTTGCGATAGTTAAAACCCGTGAATCCGCAGAAGAAATTGTAGAAGATGTATATATTAAAATATGGCAGAACAGACAAACAGCAACTTCTATTCAAAACTTGAGGGTTTATCTATATACTGCGACAAAAAATACTTCACTTAATTATTTATCAAAAAAAGCACAGGAAAATATCACGGAGCCATTTGATCACATTAACATAGAACTTGATAAATCTGTTATTACGCCAGAACAGATTATGATCACATCTGAAATGTTCAATAAAATTCAGCAAGCTGTGGATCTGTTGCCTCCTCGATGTAAAATGATTTTCAAATTGATCCGGGAAGACGGGCTGAAGTATAAAGAAGTGTCCGACATCCTGAATATTTCTGTTAATACTATTGATGTGCAAATGGCGATTGCCGTAAAAAGGATATCCATCGCGCTCGAGTTTGAATTCCGCCGTGTCCGTAAGCCAAGCCTGAAATAACAGCAGAAAAAAAGGCTAAAAAAATCTCATTTCGCTTTAGTAGATAATTTGAATTTGCTTGTCTTAGCAATGTAACTCATTGCTTTTATATGCAAGATAACCGCTTATGGTTTTTGATTGCCCGCCAGCTATCTGCAGAAATCTCAACTGCCGAAACCGAAGAGTTGCATGCATTATTACAACGACATCCCGATAAGCAATACTTTTTTGAGATACTGCATTTATATTTTGATACCCGTGCTCACGAAAATATAACGGGGAAAAATGCAGATATTTTTGATGAAGAAAGATTCCGTAGGATAATTGAACAAAATGATGAATAAGATATTTCCCCTATCAAGTCCAAAAAGTCTTCAATTATCATCTTCAGAAAATTAGCAAAGTATGCCGCAGTTGCTGCGTGTATAATTATAGCAAGCTGGTTGAGTTATCACTTGCTTTGGCCAGCTGAGCAGATAAAAAATACAACTGCCAAATCAAGCGAAGTGATTGCCAAGTTAGGAGCAAGAACAAAACTGGTGTTGCCTGATGGAACTCAGGTATGGCTTAATTCAGGCAGCAAATTGAATTATAAAAACGATTTTGATTCTAAATTCAGAGAAGTTGAACTTGATGGTGAAGCTTTTTTTGATGTGGTGAAAGACACGAAGCATCCTTTTATTGTTCATGCTTCTTCTATCAATATAAAAGTTGTTGGCACCGCCTTCAATGTAAAATCATATCAACAGGATGAAACAATAGAAACTACATTGTTGAGAGGCATAATAGAAGTATCAAAAAAAGATAACCCCACCGGTCCGAAAGTGATATTGCGGCCTAATGAAAAACTAATCTTCAATAAACTTTCTGTTACTACACGACCTGCAGTCATTTCTGAAAAAAAGGACAGCTTGCAGGCAAACGCCACTTCAGATATCTCCATTACTCCAATAGCCAAAAATGTTCCTGACAGCAATAAGATAGAAACTTCCTGGATGTACAATAAATTAATTTTTGATGGAGATACATTCAGCGAGCTCGCTGAAAAAATGGAACGTTGGTACAACGTAAAAATAATTTTTAAAAGCAATGAGCTATATCACTATCGGTTCAAAGGAGTATTCTCAAGTGAAACTGTTCAGGAAGCATTTGATGCCCTGAAGCTGACTGCAAATTTCAAGTATAAAATTATTAATGCCAATGAAATTGAACTGTATAAAAATTGAATTCAATACTGGATAAGCCAGATAAAAAAACAGGATTCTGTTACAGCAGAACCCTGTTAGAATAACGAAAACTTGTAGCCGGTTTTTTACGAGAGGCACAGGCTTTCGCATTTATTAATTCTTAAAAGTAAAAGTATGAAAAAACTTCAACCCTCGTTAGGAAAGGGTTCACGTCGACTGCTTTTTAAATTGCTTGTTATTATGAAATGCTCTTTTTTGCTAGTGCTTCTGAGTGTGCTGGAAGTACAAGCCAGGGTTAATGCACAAAGTTCTGTTACATTGAACATGCAACAGACAGAAATTGCCAAAGTGCTTAACAAAATTGAAAAGAAAAGCTCCGGAGAATTCAGGTTTCTTTACAACTATGACCTGCCTTCGCTCAAGAAAAAGGTTGATATCGATTTTAAACAGGCACCCATTAAAATTGTGCTGACAACTCTTTTTGCCAATACAGATCTTACCTACAAAATTTTAGAAAATAATCTGATTGTAATAATATCTGCTACTGCCGACAAGCAGGATATACGAATAACCGGAAAAGTTACCGGCGCAAATGGAGAGCCGTTGTCTGGAGTATCTGTGCAGGCAAAAGGTACGAGCACAGGAACTGCTACCGGCAACGATGGCCAATACTCCATAACTGCCAATGAAAATGCCGTTTTAAGATTTTCCTACATCGGATATGCAGATAAAGAAATAAATGTGAAAGGGCAGAATGTTGTCAACGTACAATTGGTTCCTGCTGAAAAAGCATTGGATCAGGTTGTGGTTGTAGGTTATGGTGCACAACGAAAAAAAGATTTAACGGGAGCGGTTTCTGTTGTTACTTCTGCTGACATTGCAAATCGCCCGATCATAGATGCTGGAGAAGCACTACAAGGAAAAGCTGCCGGCGTTGAAGTGACTTCCAACTCAGGAAAACCAGGGGCAGGTTTAACCATCAGGGTTAGAGGATCTTCTTCAATAAGTGCAGGTAATGATCCATTATATATTGTTGATGGCATTCCGATGACAGATATCTCCGCTTTCAGTCCAAACGATATTGAATCTATCTCAGTGTTAAAAGATGCTGCATCAGCATCTATTTATGGAACACGAGCTGCAAATGGTGTTGTTGTGATTGTAACAAAAAAAGGAGTGGCAGGTAAATCAAAAATCGAATTCAGCACTTACTACGGAACAACTTCGCCAACGAAAGTATTATCTGTTTTAAATGCAAAACAATATCAGGCTTATGCCAATGAGCAAAAACAATCAACAGTTGTGACTGATTCAATGGTTCAGGCAAATGATATAAACTGGCCTAAAGAAATATTCCGCACAGGCAATCAAAAAAACTATCAGTTATCCATCTCAGGAGGAACTGAAAAAACACAACATTATATTTCGTTGAACTATATGGATCAGGTGGGAATGATAAAACCTGCAACTTTTGATAGGTTGACTGGAAGAGCAAACATTAGCACCAAAGCAACAGAGTGGTTAACGATATCTACAAGTGCTGTTGTTTCACGTACGCATAACAATGATGTGACAGATAATGCGAGCGTAGCAAAAGGAGGTGTAGTACTGGCAGCATTAGAAACCCCACCGACGGTGCCGAAATTTAACGCTGATGGAACTATTGGTTTCAACGCATTAACAGGTTGGGAAAATCCTTATGGAGCAATTCTTGGCTCTTATTCAAAAAATCTGAATGACCGATTGTTGACTAATATTGGTGCAGATGTAAAACTGTTAAAAGGATTAGTCTTCCAATCTCGTTTTGGAATTGATTACAGCAATAATAAAAGCACAAACTTTCTGGATCCTTTTTTGACTATCTACGGAAGACAAACACAAGGCCAGCAATCGCAAACAAAAGTGAACAACCTGACATGGCTGAGTGAACAAACTTTAAATTATAATACAACATTAGGCAAGAGCCATATTTCTGCTTTGGTAGGTTGGACAGCGCAGGATTCGCACACAGAAGGTGTTACTATTTCCGGCTCATTCTTAAAACCCGAATACAGGCTTTTGCCATGGGATCAAAGCTATTTGAGAGATTCGATCAAGCAACCTGGTACAACAGCCATAGATGATTGGGCTTTGATTTCTTATTTGGGAAGAATAACCTATGACTTTGACAGCAAATATTTATTTCAGGCGAATTTAAGATCGGATAATTCATCCAAGTTTGCCCCAGGAAATAGAAATGCAGTGTTCCCATCTTTTTCTGCAGGATGGAGAATTTCCCGTGAAGATTTCATGCAGCATGTTGATGTGATCAATGATTTGAAGCTGAGAGCTGGCTGGGGAAGAAATGGCAATCAGGAAGGCATTGGAAGCTATAGCTATTTGCCACTTTCAACCATTGATCCTATTACCGGCGCCGTAACGCCATCTACTATCGCTCCACAAAGTTTGACATGGGAAACGAGCACACAAACAAACGTTGGTGTTGATGCTACTTTCTTAAATAACAGGTTATCTTTTTCAGGCGACTTTTATATAAAGAAGACAAAAAATGTATTGGTAAACTATCCGTTGCCATCTCAGGCAGGGTTTAGCACTGCGCCTGTGAATGGTGCTACTATGCAAAATATCGGAGAGGAGTTTCTTATTTCCAGCAAGAATATTGTGAAAGGTGATTTGAGATGGAATACTGACCTCAGCATTTCTTTTAATAAAAACAAAGTTGTTTCAATAGGTGAAGGTATCAGTTTTCTGAACGCTTATGGAAACGTGTATGCAAGAGGAAACTCTATCGCTTTGGTGCAAGGCTATGGTCTTGGCGAGTTTTTTGGTTATGTCGCTCAGGGCGTTGATCCGCAAACCGGGCATCAATTATATCTGACAAAAGCTAAAGGAACAACAGATAACCCATCGCCTACTGATCGTGTGCTGATTGGAAATGCGCAGCCAAAATTTGTTTATGGACTGACGAATAATTTGTCTTACAAAAATTTCGATCTCACTGTATTCGTTCAGGGGTCTTATGGAAATAAAATATTTAATGCAGGAAGATTGGAAGCTGAAGCAATGGTAAACTCTGCTAACCAAAGTTCTGCTGTGCTTGCAAGATGGGAGAAGCCCGGGGATATAACAAACATTCCCGGCGTAAGCACAGATGCTTCTACTAATAATTCACTGATATCAACACGCTTTTTGGAAAGCGGTTCATACCTGCGTTTTAAAACGATTACGTTATCATACAGGATCAGCCCAAAACTTTTATCGAAAATTGGCTTGAGTGCTGCTACTATTTATGTTTCGGGTAATAACCTGATCACTATCACAAAATATAAAGGCTTTGATCCGGAAGTAACTTCTTATGGTAATTCTGTTAAGGCTGATGGCACTCCTGACACTGATAACAGAAATATTTCTTTAGGATTAGATAACGGAGCTTATCCTCAATCTAAAATGTTCCTTTTTGGATTGAATGTTAGTTTGAAATAATTGTGATAAGATGTTTTTAAATGACTAAATTTTTGAAAATGAAAAATAAAATATTTTTAAGTACCATTTTGTTCTCAGCATTGGTGCTGATGATACCTGGTTGCTCTAAACTTTTGGACAAGCAACCGGTAACACAAATAGTAACAAAAACAGATTCGACTTCATTTACTGCTGATGATGCAGAAAATTCATTGCTGGGAGTTTATACTGCTGAAATAGGATATAGTTATGGTTTGGAATTTAATGTGCTTGACCGGATAACCAATGGCGATGTATGGTCTGATAACTGTTACGCAGGAGGAGATAACCCCGATAATATCGCGATCGATTTATTTAAGTATAATGCATTGAACGGAAACATTTCGCGTGACTGGTCTGATGCTTATGGTATCATAGCAACTGCTAACATAACTATAGCTCAGGTAGCAGCAAGCACGGATCCCGCATTGACACAAACACGCAAAAACCAAATATTAGGTGAAGCACGTTTTATGCGGGCATTTACTTATTTTGATCTTGTTCGTCTTTTTGGTGCCATTCCTTTAATGCTAAAACCTGTTGACCAGACGAATTCAGAAAACCTTATTAAATCAACGTTGATCCCTCGCTCAGGTGTGGATACAATTTATGATGCAATCCTTAGTGATCTTTGGTTTGCAAGAGCAAACGTGCAGGATGATAATGCGCCATCAACAAAAATGATTGTCACAAAAGGAGCTGCAAATGCGATTCTCGCGAAGGTGTACGCTTCTATGCCAACACCAAACTGGGATTCTGTTGCTTATTATTGCGATCAGGTAATACCAAACTATTCTCTTGTTGCTAATTTTAATTCTTTGTGGGATAATTCAGCAAAGAATAATAGTGAAGCAATTTGGGAATTTAATTATGTTGGTTGGAATGTGATTGGCAACTGGATACCTTCTCAGTTCATCGGAGATGGATGGAAAAAATTTGAAACGCCTACAAATGATCTTGTCAATGTATTTAGAGCCGAAGGCGATTCAGTGCGCTTGCATGCTTCAATCACATTTGTTAATTATGGATGGGCTGATCCATATTGGAAAGATGTCAATAATTATCCGATACTTTCTAAATACACGGATCCGAATAATGGCACAAATGATTTTTATGCTATTCGCCTGTCGGACATATTGCTTTTGAGAGCAGAAGCATATAACAACAGTGGTAATTTGCCAAGTGCTGCAGCCTTGGTAAATCAGGTGCGCACCCGCGTGGGTTTATCTGCGACTCCTGCAGCAAACCAGAGTGATATGGCATTAGCTATTGAAAAAGAAAGACGGCTAGAACTTGCTTTTGAAGGCCACAGATGGTTTGATTTGGTTAGAACAGGAAGAGCGATCACTGTGATGAATGCACTGAAAGATGGCAGTGGCAATAATTTGAATTATAATGTGCAGGATTACCAGCTCGTATATCCTGTTCCTCAGGTGCAATTAGATAATAACCTGCTCCTGACACAGAACAAGGGATATTAATAGGAAAATAAAATAAAAGCCTGAAAGAAAATTTCAGGCTTTTATTTTAAACTTAAGTACAAATAGGAGTTTTTGTTTTGCATGTTTCTGTTATGTTGGTAATGGATAAATTTTTATAATGTCCGTTCTTCATTAAATTTATATTTCAAACTTGCCAAATGAGAAAATTATTTTCTGCTATTGTATTTCTTTCTTTTTTTGCCTGCAATCAGCCAACAGATAAGGCGGATTCGACAACATCCGCTGGTTCGAAAAATAGTTTTTCAGTGAAAGAGAAAAAACCCATTGTTTACACAACAGCAGACAGCACCAATCTTCGGTTATCCATCACCGATACTTTGTCTTTTAAAGATTTGCCTCAGCCTTTAGAAACAGATGTTTGTGTTTTTGTAGATCCTACAAAATCTTTTCAAACATTGTTGGGAATCGGCGGCGCATTGACAGATGCATCAGCGGAAACTTTTGCAAAATTGCCTAAAGAAAAGCAACAAGAACTTTTAGCTGCATATTATGATTCGCAAAAAGGAATTGGGTACACTTTGGGAAGAACAAATATCCATAGCTGCGATTTCTCAAGCGATACATACACTTACGTTGCAGATAATGACAGTAGCCTGAAATCTTTTTCAATCGATCATGATAAAAAATTCCGTATTCCATTTATTAAAGATGTAATTGCAGCAGCAGGTGGAAAGCTCACTTTGTTTTGCAGCCCATGGAGCCCGCCGGCATGGATGAAAACAAACAATGATATTCTTCATGGAGGGAAACTGAAACCGGAATATTATCAAACATGGGCAAACTATTATGTGAAGTTCATGAAAGCTTATGATGCAGAAGGAATACCGATTTGGGGAACGACTATTCAAAATGAGCCAATGGCAACCCAGAAATGGGAGTCTTGTATTTATAGCGCTGAAGATGAAAGAGAGTTCTTAAAAAAATATCTTGGCCCAACTTTAGAAAAAGAAGGATTAGGAGACAAAAAAATCATGGTGTGGGATCATAATAAAGATTTGATCTATCAGCAGGCAAGCACCATTTTAAGTGATCCTGATGCTGCAAAATATGCATGGGGTGTGGCTTTTCATTGGTATGAAGACTGGAGCGGTGGCACCCAGATGTTTGAAAACCTGAAACGCGTACATGAATCATTTCCTGATAAGAATTTAGTTTTCAGCGAAGGTTGTAATGGGCCATTTAAAATGGATAGTATTTATAATTGGTCATTGGGTGAAAGATATGGTCGCACGATGATCAATGATTTTAATAACGGAACTGTCGGCTGGACAGACTGGAATATTTTGCTTGATGAAACCGGTGGGCCAAACCATGTTCAGAATTTTTGCTTTGCACCCGTGCATGCAGATACAAAGAGCGGTAAGTTAATTTATACGAATGCGTTTTATTATATCGGGCATTTTTCAAAATTCATAAAGCCCGGATCAAAAAGAGTAATCAGTGCATCCAGCAGAAGCCCATTTCTCACAACTGCCTTTATAAATGAAGATGGAAAATTAGCAGTTGTGGTAATGAACCAATCAGACAAAAAAATCCCATATAAACTTTGGATTGCAGGAAAAGCTGCTGATGTGACTGCATTGCCGCATTCAATAGCAACGATAGTTTTGTAACATGTCAGAATTTATACCAATTATTTTTGCGGGCGACTTGCATGATTTGAGCTTTTGATTGAACATGCAATTTTTCGTAAATATTGGCGATGTGTTTTCGAACGGTTAAAACGCTTATGTTTAATATCGTTGCAATCTGCTTGGCATCTTTTCCATTAACAGTATGCTCAAGTATTTCTTTTTCTCTCTCTGTAATAATCTCAGGCAAAGGAACCTGTTGGGCTTTTTCACCTATTACCGGAGATTTGCTTAAAAGCAGCAAAATTTTTCTTGCAATAGCAGGGCTCATAGGCGCTCCTTTATGTTCAAGTACCATTGCGATCGCGTTTTCAATGCCCGATTGATTTTCATGTTTCAACAAATATCCGGATGCGCCGGCCTTTATTGCTTCAAAAATTTTTTCATCGTCATCAAAAACAGTAAGAACAATGAAATGAATATCCGGATAAATAGATTTTGCTATACTGATTGTTTCAATACCGTTCAGTAAAGGCATTTCGATATCCATAAAAATGATATGAGGCTGCATGTCAAGTGGCATCCCTTTCAATTCAGCAAGGCATTCCTTACCGTTTGTTGCTATAAAAGAGATCTTCCATTTAGAATGCCCCTGCATATTTTGCCTGAATGTGTTTCGATTAACAGGGTTATCTTCGACAAGCGAGATTCTTATAATATCAGGGTCTTGCATTTTACTAAGATGAGTAATTGATGAAAGCGGCGAAATAATTAATTTATAGTATGTGCGCCTGTCCGGCTACAATAATAACTTTTGTGCCTTTTGGTTTTTCATTTTCCCATTTTATATCCCATCCTGCATCGGCAGCCCTCATTTTCATATTTCTTAACCCGTTGCCTGCAGCCATTGATGCATCATACATTATTCCTTCGCCGTTATCAGCTATAGTGATGACCCAGTTAGCATCGCTTTTAACAGAAACGGTAATGCTGCTGCAATTGCTATGGCGAGCAGCATTGTTTACAGCTTCCTGCATGATCCTGAACAAATGCAATGCATTGACAGGCGATAAGCTCATATCTTCGGTAATGAATTCCTGAACATGAATGGATATTTGCTGATAACTTGGGCGTATCTTTTGTAAGAATACCTTGAACCTGTCACTGATAGAAGTAAGTGAAATTTCTTCACGGTTCAATGCCCAGATGGTATCATTCAATTGATTTACTATTGCCTGCGAATTGGATTGCAATTCCTGAACAGCTTCTTCTGATCTATCATCTTTTTTCACTTTTACGACATTTGCTGCGATAGCAGCCGCATAGGCTCCTAAGTTGTCATGAAGATCACGGCTGATGCGTTCCCGTTCATGTTGTATTTCATGCTGTAATTGCAGAGCCCTTACCTTCCGGTCAAATTTCCTTCTGTTGTATTGCCATACCAAGAGGAAAATGACTGAAGTCATGGCAATCATAGCAATGGCTCTGAACCACAATGTTTGCCACCAGGGAGGCTGAAGAATAATCATGATTTTTTTGTAAAGAACATTTTCAGGATAAAATATAATGCTGCACCTTACTTCAAGCAAATATTTTCCGGGAGATAAGGTATACTTAATTCCTGTGGGCTGGTGAGTAGTTTGCCATGACTGTTCAAAGTTGCTCAGGCGATAAGTATACGTATATTCATCAGCGTTAAATAATCCAAGTGCAGCAAGATCCAACTCTATATGATTTTCGGGGTATTTTAATAAAAGAGTATCGCCTGTCCAGCTTCCGGAAGAGAACTTATACAAAGAATCATTTACAGACAACCTGGTAACATTTAAGATTGGCGTATCAATGGTTTCGCTCAGCGCCCCGGGATAAAATGCATTGATGCCATTCACACCGCCAAAGTATAATTTGCCTGTTCCTGTTTTTATAGCAGACTCGGTATTAAACTCATTCGACTGGAGCCCGAATTCTTTTGTATAATTTTTGATTGTTCCGTTCAGAGAAATAAATGATAAGCCCATGTTACTACTTGCGAATACGGAATTAGTTTTGCCAACAGGCAATATGGCATATATGAAATCATTCAGTAACCCTGATTCCTTATCGATTGATTTTATCAGGCTGCCTGTTTCTGAAAAAATATAAGCTCCTTTGTCTGTGCCCACCCAAATGTTCTTGAGTGAGTCTTGCGAAAAACATCTTATAGTATAACCGCCGTTGATCTGCACATTTTCCAGTTGCTTGTTTTTGAACCTGTAGATAAGCCCTGAGTTAGTGCCCGCCCATAATACACTGTCAGCTGTGTAAATAAAACAAGTTATTGAATTGGATGAATTGGCATTGAATGGCAACAACCGGGTTGCCTTTATCAAACAATCATTCCTGAGGACACACCTGAATATATTTGCCGAACAAGCTATATAGAGAGTGGAGTCATTGATGCGTTGCACATTGTTTGTCCATTGATTTGAATAAAGATCAGATTTTGTTTGTTCATCGACCATCATAACAAAAGGAGAAAATTTTCTTTTGGTCAGGTCCATAAGGTACCAGCCGTGACGATCAAAAGCAATAACCAGGTAATGATCATTGTCTAATTTTTCAATGGCACTGATGCTGCCTGCTTCCAATGCGCCAAGAGGTTTTTTCCATAACGGATTGGCAAGTGTGTCGAATAACCTCACGCCGCCATTTTTACCTGTATCGATATTAATGCAGGCAGCCAGCAGTAAGTGCTTTTGCTCATCATAATAAACGGATCTTACAGAATTGCTTTTCTCAGCGGGATAAATAAAATGATCAAAAGGAACTTCTACATTTCTTACAACTTCAATGTCATTGTTTGTGAGCAACCATACTCTCTTCATTTCATCAATATAGATCTGTCGCTTGAAACTCCCTCTCTCGATAGGATCTTTACTTAATGTCATGATTTCTCTGTAGTGTGTCAAAGCAGTATCAAATTCAAATAGCTCACCGTTAAAACTAATTAACAGGGTATTATTTTCCGCTGGCTGTACGCAACTAAGATTTAAGGAATCACTGTAAAAATTTCTTATGGCGATTTTTTTTTTCAATGTATGACTGGTGACAGAATAGCTGCACAAATTTTTACGTGTAGATACAATGAGGTTATCCGCAGCGCAACCCAGCCCGATAATATCTGAGTCAAAATCGTCGAGGTAATTGAATTGAAATGTCCGGGTATTAATTTGTAATAATCTTGAAGCATTCAATCGTATAAAAATGTTGTTCCCATTATTTACAATGGCTCTTCTTGCTAAAATATCCTCAGAACTGATTAATGTATTGATTTCGCTAACTATGCTGCTATCATTTTTTTTTAAATGAAAATCTGCGTTTTGATAGATAACTATCCCTTTATTTTCCTGCATACACCATATTCCATCAGGTGTTTGCATCAAGGGCACTATCGGGAAAAAAGAGCTTGGGGAAGCATGAGTCGTAACGATTTTCTTAAATGAATTTGTAGCAGGGTTATATTCAAGGATTCCATTTTTATAGCTCAGCCAAAATGCGCCATTTTTCAGTCCGAACAAAAAGACCGGCGCATTAATAAAAACGGTGTCTTTTTTGACAACAGGATTTATATTTTCAAGTATATATCCATTATATCGTTGCAATCCGATACGAGTAGAGACCCAGGTAAAGCCTAACGAGTCGGTGACGATACTATTTGTTCTTTCATTTAACAGCCCTTGTTCAATGCCAATTGTTTTAACAGGGCATCTTTTTATTTTCCCGGGCTCATTCATTTGGCAATATGCAGAAAGATGAGCAAGAGCAAAAGCCGCAAACAAAATTATGTATTTGATTCGCCGCATACACAAATTTACTTAAAAGAGAAATCATCAAAACTTTGTGTTGCGCTATTTGACGATAACACTGATTTCATTTCTGGCGCTACTACAAATTACGTATTGATTTCAGTATTACCTGAAAAGAAATTTGCATTACGCATTTTGAAGATCGATAAATGCAATTACAAAAAATAATTATTCACCTCTTAATTTTTTTATCATGAAAAAATATTTTTTTCTACGTTGTTAATTACGTTGATCAGTATAACACTGTTTTATTCTTGCAGTAAAAAAGATAGCAGCACAAAAAAAGCACAAACAACTGCTTTAAGTTATTGGCGAGGTTTTCATTGCGCTTTTTTGTTTTACATTATAATCACCGCTACTTTTTCTGATCAAGGATGGGATTCACAAATGCAGCAAAGTTTTTTTAAGTTGTTTTGAGCTTGGCATTAAAGCAACTGCATTTCGATTATTGAGATAACGCCCTTTTCAAACTTGCCTACTACAAATTAAGTATTGGCTGCCTTGAGCCTGCGATTGATTTTTATGCAAGAAACTCTAACAATAAAGTAAATGTTTGAGTTAAAAACATGATGCAAAAATGATTTATTTTTTCTGCAAGCGAGCCAAACTAACAATATGCAATCACAATCTTAATCTTTAAAAATGATATCATGAAAAAGACATCCCAAATTTTGCCCGGAGCGGCATTGTTATTTGCATCACTGCTCATTGGAGGATGCAAAAAATCCACCTCTTCAGGCAATAATACCAATGTCACTTATAGCGATTTGGTAGCAAACGCAACCTATAAAAGCAGCAATGGTAGTTCAAGTACTACAACTGTTTACACTTATACATATGACAGCCAGGGGAGATTGATAGAACAACAGCAAACAGACGGGACCCCTGCAATCACATACACTTATGGATCGGCGATGGTAACAGAAGTGCAAGGAACTACAACAACAATTTATACACTCAATAGTGCAGGATATGCTGCTTCAGATAACCAAGGCAATACTTATACTTTTGATGCTAATGGTTATCGCACAAGCGTGATTAACACTGACGGCTCCTCAAGTGTTTGGACTATAACTAACAAGAATGTTACCACATTGGTACAAACATCTTCAACAGGTGTCGTGAATACTTATGCTTTTGCTTATAGCACAAGCCTGTACAATACATTAAGGTATGGCAATGAATGGATAAATGGACAGCCTGCTACGAACACACTTACTTCTGAAACATACGATGGGTTTACATATCCCATTACTTATACTTTTGACAGCCACGGCAGGGTTAGCTCTCTGAAGATTGTTTCAGGGGCAACTACGCTTACCCGAAACTATACTTATATTAATTGAGAATTTTTTGCGGTGCTATTATTTCACATCAAAATCAATCACCACTTTTTCTGTGCGGGGATGAGACTGACATGTGAGAATAAAACCATGTTTAATTTCATCGAGTTCTAAAGAATAGTTGTGCTCCATTTCAACTTTGCCTTCAACCAATTTTGCTCGGCAGGTGCTGCACACACCGCCTTTGCAGGAATATGGCAAGTCCGCACCTTGTTTGACAGCAGCATCTAAAATGGGTTCAGCATCATAAGGCAAATCAAAACTAAATGCAACACCATCTTGTTTGATAGTGACCCTGCTGACTTTATCCGCAATAAATTTTTTCTCAATTGCCGACTGATGACTGCCAACTGATGACTTCTCTCCGGGAACAGTGAACAATTCAAAATGGATTTTCTTTTTTTCAATTCCATTTCCTTCAAGCCAGTCTTTCACAGAAAAAATCATTTGCTCCGGGCCACAAACAAAAACCTCATCAAATTTTTTTATGTTGATTAACTTATCGTTTAACTCATCACATTTGTCTGCTGAGATTCTTCCATGATTAATGGATGATTCTGTTTCTTCACGGCTAAGGACGTGGTGAAGAACAAAGCGGTTCATGTATTTATTTTTAATCGCTTCCAGCTCTTCCTTAAAAATGATTGAGCTGCGGTTTTTGTTTCCATAAATCAAAGTAAAGCTGCTTTGTTGTTCAGTTGCAAGTATTGTTTTAATAATAGAAATAACCGGCGTGATTCCGCTTCCCGCGACAAAGGCGATGTAGTTTTTTTTATTGGAAGGATTTAATTCAGTGTAAAATTTTCCTGTCGGCGGCAAAATTTCAAGCTGGTTATTTTTTGTAAGCTTATCAACATAAGAAGAAAATTTTCCGCCCAAAATTTTTTTTACGGCTATGCGAAGCTCATTTTCCAAAGGGCTGCTGCAAATAGAATATGAGCGGCGGATTTCTTCATCATTGATAACAGTTCTGATAGTAATGTTCTGTCCATGAATAAACCTAAACTTTTCTTTTAATTCGTCAGGAATATAAAATGCAATCGACACGCATTCCGAAGTTTCATTTCGTATGTCCTTAATCGTTAGTTTGTGAAAATGTGTAGACAAGTTTAGTTTCCAGTTTAAAGTCTGCAGTTAATAGTTCCTGTACTTTCTAATTCCTTATTCCTGATTTTACATTTCTTATTTTTTCAAGCCTTCAATCAAATACTTCACCATATTGGCTTCCAGCGTTT
>Ga0209060_10000924_pt1 | contig 38861 bp, 39 predicted proteins | sample Coa_R1_8_FD_187155 | JGI IMG/M metagenome (GOLD analysis project Ga0209060, IMG submission 187155) | Surface soil microbial communities from Centralia Pennsylvania, which are recovering from an underground coalmine fire - Coalmine... | ecosystem: Environmental > Terrestrial > Soil >...
GTTCCCCTCCCCGTCCCTGACGAACGCGGCGTAGTAGGCCGGCCCGTAGTTCGGGCGCGGCCCGGGCTTGCCGTTGTCCTCTCCGCCGGCGGCCATCGCCGCCTCGTAGAAGGCGTCGACCTCCTCCGGGTGCTCGACGCGGAAGGCGTAGTGCCCGCCGCCGGAGGCCTTTCGGTCGCGCGCCAGCCAGAACACCTTCTCGTTCTCCGAGCCCATCCCGAACGCCGACGAGACGTCCATGTTGATCTTCATGCCGATGGCGCCCAGGGCCGAGCCGTAGAACTTGCGTGCCGCCCGGAGATCCTTGACCGCACAGCTGATGTGGTCGAGCGCGACGATCTTGGTGCGGGTCCCCGTCATGATCGCAAGCTGGCCAGCTGGCCCTGGCTGTCAAGCGTCGTCGGGGCCAGGTTGTTCGCCGATGCCCGGGAGCGTCTGGATCATCGATTCGGAGCACTGGCCGCGCGCTTACCTCCGCGCCGAGCTCATCGAGCGCGGCCACGACGCCGTCGGATTCGCCGCCCTCGCGGAGGCGCTGGTCCGGCTGGCGCTGCGCGGGCGGCGTCCCGAGCTGGTGGTCGTCGATCTGGACGGCGAGGGGATCGATCCGAGGGCGCTCGACATCCTCTTCCGCGCCGGCCTGCGGGTCGTGGGGATCGGGGGCGCCGCGGCCTGGGAGACCGAGGCGCGGCGCGTGCCGTCGCATCCCTGGGCCGGCCTCCTGCGGCGGCCGCTGACCATCGGCGACGTCGCCGACGCGGTCGAGCGCCAGCTCGCCGCGCGCGCGCCGGGTCCCTCTCTGGCAACCTAGCCAGCCGCGGCGGGCCAGGCGGCCCCGGAGACCGAGGCGCAGATCTCCAGCAGCCTGTCTTGCGCGGCCGGATCGCGCGCCGGCGGGTGCGCCTCGCGCGGCCGGCGGTGAAAAAAATAGCCGCCCGAGACGGCGGCGGCCGGATCGTCGCTGGCCGCCAGCCAGGCCTGGGTGTCGGCGCCGGCCTCGAGATCGTCGGGGGCGCCGGCGCCGCCCATCTTCGTGGGGACCCAGCCCGGCTCGAGGGCGTTCGACTGCACGGACGGCCAGCGCCGCGCGGCCGCGAAGGCCAGGACCACGTCGTGGAGCTTGCTGTCGCTGTAGGCCTGCATGCCGTTCCAGCTCCGCCGCTCCCACTGCGGGTCGTCGAGGCTCGGGTTACCGCTCCGGTGCAGGCCCGAGCTGAGGAAGACCAGCCGGCGCGGCAGCGGAATGAGCGCGGTCAGCAGGTACGGCGCCAGCACGTTGACCGCGAAGACGTGGTTGAGGCCGTCGGCGGTGGTCAGGCGCCGCTCGCGATAGCCGACGGCGACGTTGTGGATGACCGCGGTGAACGGCCCGGCGGCCGTCGCCTGCGTCGCGACCTCCCGCATTCCGTCCAGCGTCACGACGTCACCGACCACCACGGCGGCGGCGCCGGGGAGGGCCGCCCAGGCGTCGGCCGCGCGGCGCGCGTTGCGCGCGTGCAGGACCACCTCGTGCCCGGCGGCCGCCAGCTGCCGTCCCGCCAGGAGGCCCAGGCCGTCGGCCGAGCCGGTGACGAAGACCCGCGCCATCAATCTAGGTTCGCTGGCTCGGGCGGCGCCCGCCGGTCTGCGTCCCGGGCGGCGGTCCGCGCCAGCTTCGCGCGCTCGACGGCCGCCGGGATCTCGGCGAGCTCGATGGTCCGCCGCTCAGGCACATCGCCCTCGGCGCCCTTCTCCTCGACGACCACCGCGACCACGTTCAGGTGGTCGAGCGCCACCTTGAGGTTCTTGTTCCGCCCGCGCGAGGTGGTCGCCACCTCGATGGCCGAGCGGAGCTCGGGGTGTCGGATGCGCAGGAGGCGCGCGAAGAAGGGACGCATCGTGTTGGTGAACCGCCGCTTCGTGCGCCGCTTCATCTCGCTGGTGACCGCGTCGATCGGGATCCGCGCGTGCCCCTCGCGCAGCCAGTCGAGCGCGACCTCCTCGGCCATCGGGTACAGCTCCTCCAGCTGCTCCATCGTGAAGCCGTGCTCGGACAGCTTGTCGGCGATCCACTTCTCGTCGACCGAGAGCGCGGCGATCTGGGGGTCGGTCTCGTCGGTCATGTCGGCAGCGCGCCGATCCTCGCCCAGCCGAACCGGGGGGTCAACCTGTCCCTGACCAGCTTGTGGCGGCTGGACGCAGACCCCAGGTTTGTAACAGCGATGCTCGCCACGTATGAAGACGATCGGGTTCGCAGGCGCGACCGTGCGTCCATCGCGACCGGGCTGGGCCTGGGGGCCGGCCTCGGCGCGCTGGGCGTGCTGGCGGGACCGGCCGGGCTGGTCCTGGTCGGGGTCGGCGGCCTGGCGGGCGGCGTGATCGGCAAGCTGGTCGGCGCCCGCATCAGCCCCGAGGAGTGGGACCCGCCCGCCACGCGAAGCCCCCACGTCGGCGCGTACACGCCCGACGACGACATCGCCAGCGTCTGAGCGCGGCCCGCGCCGTCGCCGGCCACGCCCGGGTTGCGGCGAGCTGGTTTCGCGATCAGAGTGACGCGATGACGCACCTCCCTGGACGCGCGCTGCTCGCCGGGCTGGCGCTGGGCGCCGTGGCCCAGGCCGAGCAGGCGAACGTCGCCCTCTCGGGACACGTGCGGGGCGCGTCCGGGACGCACGCCGTCTACGTGGCCCTCTGGCGGCGCGAGGGGTTCCTGGAGCGCCCTGAGCGGCAGCTGCGCTTCGCGCCCGGGGCGGCGCCGGACTTTCGGTTCGACGTTCCATCGGGGACGTGGGCGCTCAGCGCCTTCGAAGATCGGAACGACAACGGCGTGCTCGACATGGGTCACTTTGGACCGAAGGAGCCGAGCGGCTTCTGGCGCCCGTTCACCGCCTGGCGGCGGCCAAAGTTCGAGGACGTCGCCGCCCCCGTCACGCGGGACACCCGCGACGCCGACATCACGCTGAAGTGACCGCCGCCCCGCCGGCCTGGCGCCAACGATGCTTACCTTTCGAGCGTGAGTCAGGCTCGACCATCGGTGAGCGATCGCTTCCGGGTCTTCGCCGCCCGCTCGGCGGACCGCCTGGGGAGCCACTGGTCGTTCGCCGTCGCGGTGATGGTCGTCGGCGGCTGGCTGGTGAGCGGCCCGCTGTTTCGCTTCAGCAACGCCTGGCAGCTGGTCATCAACACGGCGACCACGGTCGTCACGTTCCTGATGGTGTTCCTCATCCAGGCGACGCAGAACCGCGACGCCAAGGCGATTCACCTGAAGCTCGACGAGCTGATCCGCTCGAGCCGGGCGCGCAACGTCTTCGCCGATCTGGAAGACGCCTCGGAGGCCGAGCTGGCGGCGTTCAAGGACGAGTTCCGCAAGCTGCGCGCGCAGAACACGGCGCCGGGCGAGGCGGCCAAGACGGCGCACCACCTGGTTCACAAGCCCGGCTCGCACTGAGCGGGCCACGGCCGTCGGCCGGGTGCGCGTCAGCCCGTTCGGTCAGCCCGATCTTGCCGGCCTTGCCGGTCCTGTTGATCCTGGCGCGCGCGCTCGAGGATTCCGAGGACGTCGGTGATGCTGAACGGCTTGGGGAGCGCGTACTCGAGCCCCGAGCTCCGCACCTCGCGCGTCGACGCCGTCATGAAGACGAACGGGATCTCGCTGAGGCGCGGCTCGCCCGCGAACGCCCGCCGCAGCGACCGGCCGTCTTCCTCGCCCAGCAGAACGTCGCAGAGCACCACGTCGATGGGACGCGAGCGCACCGCCTCCAGCGCCTCGCGCGAGGAGGCGGCGGCGACCACTTCCCACCCTTCTTCCGTCAACGCCTCGCCGAGCGCGCTCAGAAGCTCGCTCGCGTCGTCCACGACCAGGACCGTCGCCATCCCGCGAAAACGTAACATCTGCTTTCGCCTTCGGCCGCCGGAGCACGCTGGATTTCGCACCAAGTAGGATCCCTGATGTTGACGTCCTCGTGCGGGTGGTCACCTTGTACCCGACGCCGGGCGTCTCCCCACCGTCATGTTGCACTCGGAGCAGCCCGTTCAGGGGCGCAGCCTCATTCTATTGATAGAAGACGACCAGGACATCCGGGCGTCGACGGCCGAGCTTCTGGTCGACGAAGGGTTCTCGGTCGTCGAGGCCGCGGACGGGAGCGCGGCGCTGGCGCGGCTTCGCCGCGGGCTCGCCCCCTCGCTGATCTTGCTCGACCTCATGATGCCGGGGCTGACCGGGTGGGGATTTCGGCGCGAACAGCTGGCCGACCCGAGCCTGCGCGACATCCCGGTCCTCGTGATCACGGCGTCGGGCATGAGCGACAACGTGCTCAAGCAAGACCTGGGCGACGTCGGTCTGGTGCGGAAGCCGTTCGCCGCTCAGGCGCTGCTGACGGAGATCCGCGCGCAGCTGCCGTCCCGGACCAGCTGACGCGGAGCCGCAGGCGATCGGCCTCGTCTCGCGTGCAGCGGGCGAGAGATGTCAAGGCTGGCCATGAGGAGGGAACGCCCCACATTCATCCGTAGGAGGCATTGACATGATCTTCATCGTTCCACTGGCAGCAGCGCAAGGACTCGCGGCGCCGCCTCACGCAGCGCAGATCGAGGTGCAGGCTCGAGCGTCCGCGGCAATCACGCGGACGCCGATATCGGGGTGGCAGCTGGTCGCCGAGGACGACACGAAAGCGGGCGTGAACGAGGGGGCGAGCGCCCCAGGGTCCACGAGCGGAGGGATGGGCACCAGCGGAGGGATGGGATCGCCGGGCAGCACGACGCCGGGGACCAGCGCGACGCCCGGCACCGACACGACCCCGGGCACCACCACGCCGCCGGCCACTCCGAGCGCGACGACGCCGGGGACGACCACGACCCCGGGCGCGAGCGGGACGACCGACGACGGGATGCCCGGCGCGGGAACGAGCGGCGCGCCGGGGAGCTCGGAGACGAACAATCCGTCGGCGCCCGCGCCGCAGATTCCGGCGCCCGGCGGCACCTCGCCGCCCAGCCCGCCCGCGAGCGGGAGCAGCACGACCCGCTGAACGCCGCGCAGGTCTTGCGTCGCTGAACGTCCGCCCTCGGGCGTGCCGGCCTCCCGCGCCGGCACCCCGGGGGCACTTTTCGTCGTGCGACTGGCTCTAGAGCTTCGCCTGGATGTTGTTGAAGGTGTTGTTCACCTTCTTACCGAGCACGAAGACGACGGTCAGGATCAGCCCGGCTATCGCCGCGATGATCAGGCCGTACTCGACTGCCGTCGCGCCGTTGTCGTCACCCAGGAACGCTCGAAGGTCCGCTCGAATGCGACTGTGCATGTCATCACATACATCGAGCCCCCGTTATTTTTTCTTTAGTTTTGTACGTGCGCGCCCTTACGGTGTGCGCCATTACGGGTGTGGTCGCTGGTGGGACGACTGCCTAACCAGGCGGATTGATGAGAACTTGGGTCCACTGCGCGATGTGGTTGCCGGTCGTGATGTCCTGGAACGGCAAACAGAAGGCGGTGTAGCTGGGATCCGTTCCCGACGGACCGACCATGATGGCGAACATCCAGATCAGCTCGTCGGTCGGGTTCTCGCCCGGGTCGAACGTGTTGGCCGACGGCGCGCGCAGGCCGTATTGCCGCGTGGAGGAGAACGTCACCCAGATGATCTGGTGCAGCTCGTCCAGCTTCTGGATGAACGGCGCCCACCTGGGATACGAGTTGGTGAGGACGGTGTTGCCGTTGTCAGCGACGCCCGGGCTGTTCGCGTTGGTGAGCGCGATCGGCGTGGCGCCGCCCAGCGAGGTGAGGAACATCGTGGCCGTCGGATCGGTGTCCGCGTCGCACGACTTGTCGGCCGGCTGCCCCAAGGTCGGCGTGCCGTTCGTGCAGGTCGATTCGTCGTAGATGACCAGGTTGCCGTCCGGCGCGATCGACGGGTAGTAGCGGTTCTTCCCCAGCAGCGACGGGACCAGCGTCTGTGGTTGCTGCCAGGTGCCGCCCATCTGCTGGACGTAGGAGATGCCGCCCGTCGACGGGCGCTGGTCGGACGTGGCGGCCGTCGGGTCGACGGAGGTGAAGACGATGGTGTTCGTCGCGGTCGCGTTCTTCGTCCAGTCCGGGTGATCAGCCCGCAGGCCGCCGAGGTCGATGGTCGACGTCACCTGGCCGCTGGTCCCGTCGAAGATCATCAGGTTCGAGGGGCCCTTGCTGCCGGGGTTGCCGTCGCCGTAGACGCCCACGAACTGCGAGCCGTCGCTGTTCCAGGATTCGAACTGGCTCTTCTGGCCCAGCGGGAACGGCTGCAGCGCCTTGTTGTTGACGACGTCCCACAGCAGGACCCGGCCGTCGCCCTGACCGCCCGCGGTGGCGACCAGCTTCTTGCCGTCGGGTGAGAGCGCGTGGCAGCCGACGCAGGTGGTGCCGTCGGTGTTGGTCGGGGTGAGGTAGGTCTGCCCCATGGTCGCGGTCTCGCCGAACCCCCAGCGCATGATCGCGGTCTTGCCGCTGGTGTTCCAGTAGTAGATGGCCCCCATCACGGGGTCCTTGGCGAACGTCATGTGGAACGTCTGGCTGGCGCCCACCGAGCCCCCGTTGTCATCGGTCCCGCGAACGGTCAGAGAGACGGGCCCCTGCCCCGCGTTCGAGGAAGCGACGCTGGTCCAGATGCTCGGATCCGGGGTGTAGATGCAGCCGGTGATCCCGGTCGGCGCCGTGCAGCGGACGTAGCTCTTGACGGTCGAGTACATCCCCACGAAGGCGACCTCGAACAGCGTGTTGTTGGCGCCGGGCTGGAAGTGGATCTCGACCCCCGAGATGTTGGGCGGGAACAGCACGCCGTCGTTCGGGTAGACGAGCTGCGGCGCGCGCGTGGAGTCGTTCGTCGTGCTCGTGAAATGCGTGCTGGCGTCCGGCGGGACCGTGGCGGTCATGCCCGGATCGGGGCCGGACGAGTTGAGGTAGACGGTCAGCGTCGCGCTGGTGACGGCCGAGCCGGCCGCGGCGGTGATGGTGACGACGCCGCCGATCGCGGCGGTCGCGGTGGCCAGCCCGTGGTTGTCCATCGTGACGATCCCGGCGGGCGAGGCCGAGTACGTGACCTGGTTGGTGAGATCCTGCGTGGATCCGTTGACGACCCCGGTGACCATGTACTGCTGCGTCTGGGTCGGTCCGCCCGCCGTCACCATCAGCGTGGCGCTGGCCGGCGTGATCATCAGGGATGACAGCGACGTGGGCCCCGTGCCGCCCGAGCCGCCCAGCCCCGTCGATCCGCCGGTCCCGGTGATCGTGCTCGTCCCGCCGGTGCCCGTGGTGGGCGCCGGCTTCGCGGGCGCGAAATGACAGCCGAGCCCGACGCACGCCACGGCCAGCACGATAGGCGTCGAGCGCCCGAGTCCTCTCGAAGGGTCTGCCAGCCTCACTGTTGCGCAACCTCCGCGGACGATGTTCCGCAACGGGAGGAATGCGGCTCAACAATTGATCGCGAGCTGCTACGGGCGGGCCGAGCGGCCAGATCCTGGGCGCCGCCGACCGGTCCCGAGCGCGGCGCCGAGCACCAGCGCGAGGAGCAGCGCGGCGTCCGGCGATCGGCCGGACGAGACCGTGCAGCTGCAGCCGGCCTGGCTGCCCGTCGAGGTCGGCGGCCCGCCCCCCTGCCCCGAGCTCCCGCCCGTCCCGGAGACACCGCCGCTGCCGGGTGTCCCGGCGGTCCCGCTCTGTCCACCGGTCGTCCCCGGGCCCGAGGTTCCGCCCGCGCCAGGCGTGCCGGCCGTGCCGCCCTGCCCGCCTCCCGACGCGCCACCGGTGGCGACGGCGCCGCCGCTGCCGCCCCCCGAACCGCCGCCGGCGCCGGGCGCGCCGCCGGTTCCGGGCGCGCCGCCGCCGTGCCCCGAGGCGCCGCCGGCTCCGGGCGCGCCGCCCCCACCGGCATGTCCCGCGCCTCCGCCGGCGCCGCCGGTTCCCGCGCCGCCGGCGCCGCCGCTGCCCGTCGCAGCGGGCGAAAGCGTGTACATGAAGGCGCCGCCGTAGGGGACGTTGACCGAGAGCCCCGTCGTCATCCCGACCACGTCCGCCCGCTGCCAGAGGTCGCGGACCACCGGCGTGCCCGTCACGCCCAGCTGGGCGTAGGTGACCGCGACCGTCGCGTCGGCGGTGCCGTTGTTGAACAGCGCGACGGCCTTCCGACCTCCGCTGAGATCGCGCGCCCAGACCTCGGTCGACCCCTGCTGCACGACGCGCTTGGCGTGGGTGCCGAGGCTGTCCTGGTTGACGGCCAGCACCTCCTCGTTGGTCAGCAGCGCCAGCGTCCACGGCCCGGTGGTCGTGTCCGTGGTCAATGACTGGACGTTGCCACCGAAGATGAGCGGGGACGGGAAGATGCTCCAGAGCGACAGGATGGTCACCTGCTGGTTGTGCGTGAACGTCGTCTCGCCGGAGGCGTGCCACTCGCAGCGCGGGCCGAGGTAGCCGAGCGGGAGCATGTCGGTGTCGGGCCAGTGTCCGGCGGCGAGGCCGCTCGTGCCCTGCCAGGTCCCGGCCGCCCGGAACACGCCCGGAAGATCGGTGATGGCGTTGTAGTCCCAGAAGTCGTCGACCACGCGCCACATGTCGGCGTCGGTGTTGAGGTCGCCGACCGAGGCCGGGAGCCACGACGGATCGTCCGGCCCGGGCGAGAAGCTGACCACGATGGCCCGGCCCGACTTCGTGACGGCCGCGCGGATCGCGTCGGCCTCGGGCTGGTGATAGACCTTCGTGGTGTTGTTGAGCATGTCGTCGATCTTCACGAAGTCGAGCCCCCACTGGGCGTACTGGGCGAAGAGCGCGTCGTACCAGGCCTGACCGGCCGCCGTGGCGCCCTGGACGCCCCACATGTGCTGGTCCCACGGGCAGGCGTCGCTGGTGTTGGCCGCGTCGGTGGCGTGGTAGGTCGAGCCGGCGATCGGCGCGTTGGCCGTGACCGCCGCGCGCGGGATGCCGCGCATGATGTGGATGCCGAAGCCGAGGCCGAGGGCGTGGACCTCGTCGGCCAGCGTCTTGAGCCCGTTGGTCCCGGTCGCCGAGGGGTACTTCGTCGGTGAGGGGAGGTACCGGCCGTTGGCGTCGAGCGTGTCCTCCGGGTCGTACCAGCGGTAGTCGATGACCACCGTGTTCCAACCGTAGGGCTGCAGCGTCGCCTTCAGCGCCTGGGCCTGCGCCAGGACCTCGCTCTCCTTGACGCTGGCGCCGTACGAGTCGTAGCTGTTCCACCCCATGGGCGGCGTCGGGCGCAGCGTGTCGCCGGCGGCGATCGTCAGCGTCCCCGTCGCGCTGCCGCTGGCGTTGGTCACCGTCACCGTCACGCCGTAAGAGCCGGCGGCGGGTCCCGTCCCCGAAATGATCCCCGAGCTCGCGGCGACCGCCAGGCCGGCGGGGAGGTTCGCGGTCGAGAAGATGAGCGGCGCCTTTCCCGAAGCGGGTATGGCGAACAGGAACGGCTTCCCCGGCGTCGCGCCGACGACGAACGGCGGCTGGAGCCGCGGCGTGGTCGGCGCCGCGGCCATCGAGATCGAGATCGTCGTCTGCGCGGCCCCGGCCCGACAAGCGAAGGCCAGGGTCAGCGCGGCCGACGCCAGCGCGAACGGCCAAAGGGGTCTGTTTGTACGACCGCGGCGAGGGTGAGGTCTTCGCACGCCGGCTAGAATATCCCTGCGAATCTGGCTGGCGATGGTTGCGATGTTCGGACTATGGTCCATTTGTGAGGTCCACGCGCCGCGTCCAGCCGGCCCGCCCCTCCGGGCGCTCGGCGCTCTGGCGCCGGCGCTCGTTCGAGGTGATCACCTCGAACGTCGTCGCCGGCCACGCGCCGGGGCCCGAGCCCCCCGCGGTGTGGGCGCCGCACCTCCGGCAGCTGGTCGACGCCTCGCGCGCGCCGGTCGAGGGGCCGGCCTGGTGGACGCCGGCGCACGCCTACTTCGGCAATGTCGAGACCCGGATCGACGCGCCCAGCTACCGCTGGGACGGCATGCGCAGGCTCGCGCCCAGCGACCGTCCGCTGGTCTTCTTCCAGCTGACGCTGGCCGGCTGGGGCCAGTTCGAGCGCTACGGCAAACCGCCGCAGCGGCTCCCGCCGGGGCACGCCTTCTTCGCCGTCGTCCCCTCGCGGCACCGCTACTACCTCCCGGAGGCCTCGCCCGGGTGGACGTTCTGCTGGATCGGCATCTATCACCCCTACCTCCTTCGCCGCATCGCCCGGCAGGTGGCCGCCACCGGCCCGGTCGTTCAGGTCACCCCCGGGGCCCCGCTGGCCGTCCGCATGATGCGGCTCGTGCGCGGCGCGTTCGAGAAGGACTTCCGCGATCGGCAAGAGGTCGAGCTGGCGCTGTTCGACTTCCTGTTCGCGTACGAGCGGCTCGCGCAGGAGCTGAGCGACCCCGAGGGGGAGCGCGAGCGCCTGCTCGGCTCGTTGCGCGCGCGGGTGCTGGCCACGCCGCGGCGGCCGCCCAGCGTCGACGAGGTGGCCGCCGAGCACGGCATGAGCCGCAGCCACTTCAGCCACCACTTTCGACGCTGCGCCGGCCTCACGCCGGCGCGGTTCATGACCGAGGTGCGGATCCAGGAAGCCGCGCGCGGGCTCCTGGCCACCAGCCGTCCGTTGAAGGAGATCGCCGGCGAATGGGGCTTCGCCAACGCCAACCACTTCGGCAAGGTGTTCCGCCGCTTCCTTCACGCCAGCCCCGCGGCCTACCGGCGCTCGCTGCGGTGAGACCGCCCGGAGTCGGTTTCGAAAGTAGTCAGGCCGACAGCTGCGACGCCGCCGCCCCGGCGGTGCGCGGCGCCTGCAGGCGCTGGGCGACCCGCATGAACGCCCGGATGTCGTCGGGGGCGTTCGTCCGGCTGATCGTGAACCGGACGCCGGGGTGGCTGATCGGCACCGCCGGATAGGTGACCGGACAGACGTAGAACCCCTCATCCCAGAAGGCGCGCACCGCCGCCCGCGCTTGCGGGGCCGCCTCGTAGGGGAGCATGAAGATCGGCGTCACGTCGTCGGCGATGAGGTGAATCCCCAGCTCGGCGGCCACCGCGCGCGCGAGCAAGACCTTCTCCCGGAGCTCCTCCTGGAGGGCGCCGAACTCGGGCGCCAGGTGCAGCCGCGCCGAGGCGACCGCCGCGCCCAGCATCGGCGCCTGGATCGGCCCCGAGAAGGACATGGTCGGCCCGCTCAGCCGGACCGCCTCCTTCGTCTTCGCGTCCGAGACGACGATGGCGCCGCCGGCGGCGGAGAACGCCTTGTTGAGCGAGAGCGCGACCACCACCCGCGGGTCGTCGGGGAGCGCCTCCAGGGCCAGGCCCCGCCCCCGCGCGCCGAAGCAGCTGGTGGCGTGCGCGTCGTCGACGTAGAGGTGCAGCTGCGGGTGGCGCCGGAGCAGATCGCACAGGCCAGGGTAGGGCGCGAAGTCGCCGCGCATCGAATAGAGGCCGTCCAGCGCGTACCAGACGCGCCGGTGCTGGCGCGAGAGCTCGGTGATGAGCGCCTCCAGCTCGTCGAGGCGGCTGTGGCGTACGCGCACCACGGTCGTCGACCCCAGGGTCTCGGTGGCCATGTAGAGGCTGGCGTGCGCGAACTGGTCGATGACGACCGCGTCGGTCTCCCGCACCAGGACGGGCAGCGCGGAGAGGTGACAGAGCGTCGTGGAGGCGCCGACCACCACGTGACGCCCCGTGAGCTCCTCGAGGAGAGACTCGAGCTCCTCGTAGAGGCTGCTCGACAGGTAGGCGCGCGAGAGCGAGAACTGGGTCCCGAAGCGCTTCACCGCGTCGATGGTCCCCTCGATCAGGGCCGGGTGCTCGTGCAGCCCCATGTAGCTGCAGTACCCGAAGTTCAAGCACCGCCGCTGGTCGAAGGCGACGTGCCGGCCCGCCGCGTCCCCCGAGGTGCGCCAGATGACGCCTTCGTTGCGCGCCTCGCCCAGCAGCCGGGCGACGGTGTCGACGCTCCGCTCGCGAGAGAACTTGAACCTACGCTGCATCGCCATAGGACACCTCCAGCGGAGCGAGGGCCGGCGCGGCGGCCGGGAGGCCCTCGTCCCAGAGCAGGCTGACGACCGACCACCGGTCGCCGGTCCACAAGAGCTGGATCGAGTTGATGCCGCGGCCGAAGGCGGTCACCGCGTCCGGCGCGCGCTTCGTCTCATAGGCGCTGAGCACGTGGGCCACCGCGCCGAACAGCTCGACCCGGCGCGCCGTCTCGTACTCGAAGAACGACAGCACCGCGCCGCAGTCGAGGAGCTCGGTGAACATCGCCTCGAACCCCGCGACGTCGAGCGCGTCGACCGCCTCGGGGGTGATGCGCGTGATCCGGGCGCCGGGCGCGAAGAGGTCCTGCATGCCCGCCCAATCGGGCGCGCCGCCTTCGCTGAAAGAGATGACCTGATAGAGGCGCCCGATGGCTTCGTCGAGCGCGGTTCGTCTGTTCTTCGTCATGCAAGCAGAACGGGGGTCGCAACTTTTATTACCGCGACTTTCATCTCCCGCTCGCGCGGGCGGTCGCGACGCGGCCGCGCCGCTCACCGTCGGTGAAATGATGTCGGGGACGCGCGTTTTCCCTTCGCGTTGGCGTCGAGACGCCGAACGCAACCATCGAAAAAGGGGGATCACGTGAGCTCACGTCCGCAAGAGATCGAGGAGCACGATCGCGACGACGTCGCGGCGCGGCTGGCCCGCGTCCTGGTCAAGATCCTGAAGGTCCGCCCCGAGCAGATCCGCCCCGAGAGCCGCCTGGCCGCGGACCTCCGGGCCGATTCGCTCGACCTGGCCGAGATCGCGGCCGAGCTGGAGGACGAGTTTCAGGTGAAGGTCGCCGAGGCGGAGGTTCACCTGATCGGCACCGTCGCCGAGGCCATCGACTACGTTCAGCGCCTGCAGCGGGCGCCATGAGGCGCGGCACCGCGGCCACCCGGGTGGTGATCACCGGGATGGGGGTGGTGAGCCCGATCGGGATCGGTCGCGCCGCCTATTGGGACGGCCTGGTGCGCGGCCGGACCGGCGTGGGGCGCATCTCGGCCTTCGATCCCCAGGACCATCCCTGTCAGATCGCGGCCGAGGTGCGCGGCTTCGACGCCGAGCAGTTCGTCGCGCCCAAGACGGTCCGGCGGAGCGATCGCTTCACCCAGCTGGCGCTGGCGGCGGCGCGGATGGCCATCGACGACGCGCGCCTCGACGCGAGCGGGGTCGATCTCGATCGCTGCGGCGTGGTGGTCGGCTCGGGGATCGGCGGTCTCGGCAGCATCGAGGCGGAGCACCGCGTGCTGCAGGACCGGGGGCCCGGCCGCGTCTCGCCGTTCCTCATCCCGATGATGATCGCGAACATCGCCGGCGGCGAGATCGCCATCGCCCACGGGTTCCGCGGGCCGAACTACGCCGTCTCCTCCGCCTGCGCCAGCTCGAACCACGCCATCGGCGCGTCGCTGCGCCACCTGCAGCGCGGCGAGGCCGAGGTGATGATCTGCGGTGGCGCCGAAGCTCCCATCACGCCCCTGTGCCTGGCGGGGTTCTGCCGTGCCGGCGCGCTGACCACCGCCTTCAACGACGACCCCGGCGCCGCGAGCCGTCCGTTCGACGCCCGCCGGTCCGGCTTCGTGATGGGCGAGGGAGCCGGGATCGTCGTGCTGGAGACGCTGGCGCACGCCGTCCGGCGGGGGGCGCCCATCTGCGCCGAGCTCGCCGGCTTCGCCTCCACCGACGACGCCTTTCACATCACCCAGCCCGACCCCGAGGGGAACGCCGCCGCGCGGGCGATGGAGCTGGCCCTGGCCGACGCCGACCTGCGCCCCGAGCAGATCGACTACCTGAACGCGCACGGCACGTCGACGCCGCTCAACGACCGCTTCGAGACGGCGGCCATCAAGCGGGTGTTCGGCGCGCACGCCCGGCAGCTGGCGATCTCGTCGACCAAGTCGATGACCGGACATCTGCTCGGGGCCGCGGGGGCCGTCGAGCTGGTGGCGACCGTCTCCTGCATCCAGAGCGGAACGATCCACCCCACCATCAACCAGGACCACCGGGATCCCGACTGCGACCTCGACTATGTCCCCAACCAGGCCCGACGCCGGCAGGTCGACTGCGCCATCTCGAGCTCGCTGGGGTTCGGCGGCCACAACTCGACCGTCGTCGTCAGGCGCGCGCAGGCCTAGCGGTCGCCCGAAACGACGAGACCAGGCGTCTCGTACGGCATTTCAGGCCGGGGCCCGAGCCGCCGATGAGAACCGTGGACAATGTCGCGTGGCTACCTGAGGGGGTCGGAGCGCACCGACCTCGAGGTGAAGGTCGACTTCGAGCTGGACGACATGACCTACGCCGGCGTCACCCGGAACATCAGCGCCGGGGGCGTGTTCGTGGCCACCGACAACCTCCCGCGCGTCGGCGCCCGGATCAACCTGAAGTTCGCCCTGCCGGGGAGCGACAGGCGGCTGGCGGTTCAGACCGAGGTCCGCTGGACGCGACCCGAGAGCACCGCGATCGGCGCGGAGGCCACCGCCGGCATGGGCCTGCAGTTCCTGAATCCCTCGGCGGACGACGTCGCCGCCCTCGACCAGTTCCTCGCCCGGCGCGACGCGCTCATGGGCGAAGAAGACTGAAGCACGAGAGCGGCTAGGCGCTGGCCGCGGGGAGGTCGATGGCGAACACGGTCCCCTCGCCGAGATGGCTGCGGACCGTCACCTCGCCGTGGTGGGCGTCGACGATGCGCTTGACGATGGCCAGCCCGAGGCCGACGCCGGTCAGGCGCTGGCGGCTCTCCGCCTGGCGGTAGAGATCGAAGATCCGCGGCAGCTCGTCGGCCGCGATCCCCTCGCCCGTGTCGCGGACCTCGATGTGGACCCGGTCCGGGGCACCCTGCTCGGGCGCCCGCGCCTCGAGCGTGACGCAGCCTCCGGGCGGCGTGAACTTGAGCGCGTTGGTCAGCAGGTTGGTGATGGCGCGCTCGAGCCGCTCGGCGTCGTGCGCGACGGGCAGCGGCCGGTCGATGGAGACCTGGAGATCGATCTTGCGGTGGAGGGCCTCGATCCGCGCGGCGACGGCGCACCGATCGAGCACCCGGCCGATGTCGCCCGCCACGAGCGGCCGCGTCGCCTTGGTCTGGTCGGTGCGGTAGATGTCGAGCACCTCGGCGATCATCGCCAGCGTCTTGTCCAGCGCCTCGGCCGAGTAGCCGACCAGCTCCTCCAGCTCGCGATCGTCCGGGAACCCGCGCGCCTTCAGGAACCCCAGCGTGTGGTGGACGACCGCCAGCGGCGAGCGGAGGTCGTGGACCAGCATCGCCGCGAAGGTCCCCTTGAGACGGTCGAGCTCGAGCAGGCGCTCGTTGGCCACCCGCATCTCGGACTGCAGCCGGGTGATGCGGATCTGGTGAGCGACCCGGGCCAGGATCTCGGTCGGCTGAAACGGCTTGTCGACGTAGTCGGCGCCGCCGACCTCGAAGGCCCGAACCTTGGCGCGCGCGTCGGTGACGCCGCTCAGGAAGATCACCGGGATCGCCGCGGTGGCAGGGTTCGCCTTCAGGCGCGCGCAGGTCTGGAACCCGTCGAGCGGGGCCATGTCGACGTCGAGCAGGACCACCTCGGGCCGGTTCGCCTCGATGAGCGGGAGCGCCTCCAGCCCGTCACGGGCGAAGGCCACCTCGTAACCGGCGCCCCCCACCAGCGCCGAGAGGACCTCGATGTTGATCGCGTCGTCGTCGACGATGAACAGCGAGCCCAGGCTCACGAGGCGGCCTCCGTCTCGGGCCGCAAGCTCGCCTTGAGGTCCTCGAGGGCGCGCCCCGCCGAGGCGTAGTCCAGGCGGTCGACGTCGATGGCCACGCGCTCGAGCGAGGCGTGGCAGCGGGCCGGGAGCACGATTCGCCGCAGGCGCGCCAGCGTCTCGCGCGCCCGCAGGTTGCGCCGGCCCAGGAGATCGCCCAGCTCGGCGAGCGTCGCCTCGAGCGCGTCCTCGCCCCCGGGCCCAGGCTCGGGCCGCGGCCGCGCCGGCAGCCTCGGCCGCAGGACGGCCAGCACGCCCGCCAGCCGGCCGCGCGTGCGAGCGACCGCCGCCGCCACCGCCGCGCCATCCTCTCCCTCCCCTGCCGCCTGTTCGAGAGCCGCCGCCTCGCTGGCGAGCGGCTGGACGCCCAGGGTGGCGCTGGCCCCCTTGAGCGCGTGCGCCGTCCGTCGGATGGCCGGCAGGTCGGGCACCGCCAGCGCGGTCTCCAGGCTGCCCGTCGCGTCCTCCCACTCGCGCAGCAGGTTGGCCAGCAGGCGGTGATAGACCACCCGATCGCCGCCGAGCCGCGCCAGCGCGGACGCCACGTCGATTCCCGGCAGATCCCCCATCGCTTCGCCCGGCTTGACCCAGCGCAGGAGCGCCTCGTACAGCGTGTCGGGCTCGACCGGCTTCTGCACGTGATCGTTCATCCCGCCGGCGAAGCAGCGATCCCGCTCGGAGGCCAGCGCGTGCGCGGTCATGGCGATGATGGGGACCCGCGCCGCGATCGGGTGGCCGCGGATGATCCGCGTCGCCTCCAGCCCGTCCATCTCCGGCATCTGCATGTCCATCAGGACGGCGTCGAACCGCGCGCCCGCGCCGGTGGCGGCCTCGACCGCCTGGCGCCCGTTGTCGGCGATGACCACCGTGATGCCGGCGGCCTCCAGCAGCTCGCGGGCGACCTCTTGGTTGACGGCGTTGTCCTCCGCCACCAGCACGCGCCGGCCGCGCAGACCTGCCGGCGCCGCGCGCGCCGGTCCGGTCGCCGAACCCGCGCCGGCGCCGAGCGCGGACACGGTCGCCGGGACGTCGAACGGGATGACGAACGAGAACGTGCTGCCGACCCCGGACGCGCTCTCCACCACCAGCTGGCCCCCCATCATCTCCACCAGCTGGCGGCAGATGGTCAGCCCCAGGCCGGTCCCCCCGAAGCGCCGCGTCGTCGAGCCGTCGGCCTGGGTGAAGGGCTCGAAGATCTTCTCGATGTGCTCGGGGGCGATCCCGATCCCGGTGTCGCGCACCGAGAACCGCAGCCGCGCCACGCCGAGCGGCGCGGTGTCGCCGGCCGGCTCGACACCGAGGACGACCTCTCCCCGGTCGGTGAACTTGATCGCGTTGCCGACCAGGTTGGTCACCACCTGCCGCAGGCGCAGCGGATCGCCCATCACCTGCCCGGGGACGCCGTCGGCCACGCGCAGCGACAGCAGGAGCCCCTTGTCCCGCGCGGTAACCACCAGCACGTCGGCCACGCTGTCGAGCACCGAGACCAGATCGAACCGCGTCTGCTCCAGCTCCAGCTTGCGCGCCTCGATCTTGGAGACGTCCAGCACGTTGTTGACCGACTGCAGGAGCATCTGTGACGAGGCCTGGATCTTGTTGACGTAGTCGCGCTGCTGGTCCGGCAGCTCGGACCGCTGCAGGAGGTGCCCCAGGCCCACGATGGCGTTGAGCGGCGTCCGGATCTCGTGGCTCATGTTGGCGCAGAACTCGGACTTGGCGCGGGTGGCGGCCATGGCGGCCTCGCGCGCCTCGATCAGCTCGGCCCGGTTCCGGTAGTGCGCCGTCATGTCACGCAGCACCCCCTCGATTCCGGCGAAGGCCCCGCCGGCGTCGCGAAGCAGCCGCACGTTCCCCTCGACGATGAGCTGTCCGCCGTCGGCGCGCCTGAACGTCGCCTTGTGGGCGCTGGTCTCCCCGCTCGCGGCGAGCTTGGCCTTGAGCGCGATCCGATCCTCCGGATCGGCGAAGACGTCCCGCTCCATGTTCTTCCCCAGCAGGCCCGCCTCGCTCGGGTACCCGAGCATGCGGACGGCGGCCGGGTTGACCAGCGTGACGGTCCCGCCGGCGTCGGAGAGGATGTAGCCGTCCTGCATGGTCTCGAAGATAGCCTGGAACTTCTCGCGGCTGGCCCCGAGCGCCCGCCGGGCCCGGACGTTGGCCCGGTTCAGGACGAACACGGCCACGCTGAGCAGCGCGGCGGCGAGCAACCCGATCATCATCCACGAGGCGCGCAGCACGTCGCCCATGAGCTCGGTCGTTCGGACGCTGGTGACGATGACGGCGCTGGTCTCCGGCAGCGGGCTCGAGGCGGCCAGCAGCGGGCGGCCGTGGGCGTCGGTGGCCTCGGCGAAGTCGGTCCGGCCCGCCGCCACCAGCGCCTCGGCGCTCTGCGGATCGCGCGGACCGTCGAGCAACCACGCCTGCCCGAGCTGGAGCTGGCGCGGATAGATGTAGAGGTCGCGGGCGCCGTTGCGCGCCAGCATCATCAGCTCGCCGCCGATGAATCGGCCGGACACCTTCTCCACGCTGAGGAACTCGACCAGCGCCCTGGTGGGATCGAAGCGGAGCACCAGGGCGCCCAGGGCGGGAGTCGCTTGCCGCGCGTCGGGCCCCGGGCCGGCGTCCGAGAGGAGCGGCACGATGATGTCGAACGTCAGGCCGCCGGATCCGTCCGTGGCGCGCCGGAACGTCGAGAAGAGCACCCGCCCCGTCCGCCGCGCGTCAGCCACCAGGGCCGGCGTCTCGGCGTCGAGCGCCGTGTCGGCCCCCACCGAGATCCGCCGCGCTCCCTGCCGATCCACCGCGATCATCGCCTTGTAGCCGTAGCTGGCGGCGATGAGCCCGAGCCGCCGGAGACCGGCGTCGCGGGCGCCGGGATCGGCGGCCTCGACGACCGCGCGCGCGATGACCGGATCGCGGCTGGCCACCAGCGCGTCTCCGCGCCGCTCGGCCAGCCAGCGCGAGATCTGGCTGGTGCGGAAGTCGGACACCGCGGCGGCCAGCGCCAGCGCGTCCTTGTGGAGGGACCGCTTCTGCCGCCGGACGAAGAGATCCCCGGCCACCAGCGTCACCAGCAAGAACCCCACGACGATCGCCGCCACCCCGGCGGCCCGGCCCGGCGCCGCGCCCGGCCTCGTCGCCGGTTCGGCCCGGCCACCTCTCGTCATCCCCTGTCGCCCCTCCCGAGGTCCACGCCTCGTCTGGTTCACATTGCTCGGACGGCCACGATTTTAAGAGGCGCCCCCGGGCAAGGTCCAGCGAAAGACGGCGCTCCTCCACTCGCCTGGCGGCGGGCCGACTCGCCTGGCGGCGGGCCGACTCGCCTGGCGCCGGGCCGGCTCGGGCCCAGCGGCTGTCACCGTGGCGCTCGACTGGTCACCCCGCAACGGCGGCGCGGCGGAAGAACAGCGTGATGGCCAGGCAGTGGAACTCCTCGTCCGAAGATTGGGTGACCACCGCGTCGACGATCTCCGCCCCCGGGTTGTGGCTCAACCAGTCGGTGACCTTGTCGCCCAGCTGCTCCCGCTCGCGCGCCATCGTGGCGCAGAACGTCTTCACCCCATCGAACGCCTTGCCGACCCCGTTCCGCATTCTCTCTCCGTCCATGATCGGTACCCTCCTAGCCGAGACCACCGAAGCCCGTCGGGCGGGCCGCAAGACCGCTCTCCATCGCGTAGCGCACCAGCTCGGCCCGTCCGGACAGCCCCAGCTTGTCGGAGAGGCGCGCGCGGTACGTCTCCACGCTCTTCACGCCGACCGAGAGGCGGACGGCAATCTCCTTGTTCGTGTAGCCGAGCGCGAGGTTCTCGAGCACCTCTGTCTCGCGCGGACTGAGCACCGCCGACGGTCCCCCCGCGGTGCGCCCTGCCAGCGCGCCGCACAGCGCGGCGCCGGCCAGGAACGGATCGACGTAGCCGCGCCCCTGGTGAATCGCGCGCACGGCGGCCAGCAACTCGCCCCCGGCGGCGCTCTTGAGCAGGAACCCGGCCGCGCCCGAGGCCAGCGCGACGCGCAGACATTCGGGATCCGCGTGCATCGTGAGCATGAGGACCCGCGTGTCGGCCGAGGCCGCGCGCAGCCGTTCGAGCGCGCCGAGGCCGCCGCCGCCCGGCATGGTGATGTCCAGCAGCAGGACGTCCGGGCGCAGCGCCGCGACCACCTGGATCGCCTCCTCGGCGGCCGAGGCCTCGCCCGCGACCTCGAGGTCGGGCTCGGCGTCGATCACCATCCGCAGCCCCTGGCGCAAGAGCGGGTGATCGTCGGCCAGGACGACGCGGACCCTCCGCCCCTCGGGCGCCGCGGACGGCGTCAGGAAGCCTGATCCTGTCCGATCGTCTGATCGTGCCATCGCTCGCCCCTCGCTCAGAACCGCCTGAAGTCGGCGGAGGTGCCGTTGCCGCGCGGGTGGCCGTTGACGTCGGCGGGGACCAGCGCCGCCACCGCGTGAACCGGCGTCGCGGCCGGGGCGCGCGCGGGGCGCCGCTTGACGGCCTGCTCGACGCCCGCGACCCGGAAGAACGACACCAGGTCCTGCAGGCCCTCCGCCTGCGCCGACATCTCCTCCGCCGTCGAGGCCAGCTCCTCGGACGCGGAGGCGTTCCGTTGCGTGACCTGATCGACCTTGGTCATCGCGTTGTTGATCTGGGTGACGCCGGCCGACTGCTCGCGCGAGGCGGCGGCGACCTCCTGGACCAGCTCGGCCGTCTTGCGGATCCCCGGCACCAGATCCTTGAGCAGCTGCCCGGAGCGCTCGGCGACCTTGACGCTGGAGGTGGCCAGGTCCCCGATCTCCTTGGCCGCCGTCTGACTGCGCTCGGCCAGCTTGCGCACCTCGGTCGCCACCACGGCGAACCCCTTGCCGTGCTCTCCGGCCCTCGCCGCCTCGATGGCCGCGTTCAGCGCCAGCAGGTTGGTCTGGTAGGCGATCTCCTCGATGATCGAGATCTTCTCGGTGATGGCGGTCATCGCCTGCAGCGTCTCGGCCACCGCCTTGGCGCTCTCGCTCGCGTCCTCGGCCCCCTTGAGCGCGGTCCCCTCGGTGGCCCGGCTGTTGTCGGCGTTCTGGGTCACCGAGGCGCTCATCTGCTCGAGGCTGGAGGTGGTCTCCTCGACGCTGGCCGCCTGCTCGCTGGTCCCCTGCGACAGCGCCTGCGCGGTCGCGGACAGCTGGGCGGACGCCGCCGAGAGCGCGTTGGCGCCGGTCCACACCTCGCCGATCACCTGGGTGAGCCGGCTGACCATGGTGCCGAGCGCGTTGCCCAGCGTGTCGCGCTCCGACTGCGGCGTGACGCTGACCTTGAGGTCGCCGCCGGCGATCGCGCTCGCCGTGCTGGCGACCCGATCGAGCGTCGCCACCATGCGGGCCAGCGAGGCCAGCATCTGCCCCGCCTCGTCGTGGCTGTCGGCGGCGATGACGACCTTGAGGTCGCCCTCCGCCACCTGCTCGGCCACCGCGACCGCCTGCTGGATCGGCCCGGTGATGCTGCGGGTGATGAAGAACCCGATCAAGATGCTGGCGGCGCCGCCGAACGCGATCACGATGATCATGAGCCACGCGTTGCGCGAGGTGGAGTCCGCCACCGCCCGATCGAGCCCCTGCATGGCGTTCGAGTGGCGGAAGGCGAGCTCGTTGGCCGTCTCCTCCAGCTGCCGGACGGTGTCCTTGTGGGCGGCGAAGGCGGTGTTCGCGTCCTGCGGCGTGGTCAGCGTCTTGGCGCGGACGGCGCCCAGGACCTTCTGCAGCGCCTCGTCGTAGAGGGCGGCGTCCTGCCGCATGACCCGCACGCTGTCGCGGTCAGCCTCCGCGCCGGACAGCCGCTCGATCTCGCTCAGCTGCTGCTCGAGCCGCTGGCGCCAGTCGGTCCACTTGGCCAGGTACTCGGCCTCCTTCTCGGCGCTGGCCAGGTTGAGGAACATGTCCTTCTCGTACCGGCGCAACTCCAGAGTGTTCGCGCGGACGCGAAAGGCCCTCTCCACGAGGGGCGCGTCGCTCTCCAGGATGCGCGTCGCGATCGCGGCGGTCGCCTGCAGGTTCCAGTAGCCGATGGCGGCCACCGCCACCACCAGGGCCAGCACGGCGCCAAACCCCAGCCCCAGCCGCCGACCGATTCTCATGTCCTTGAACATTGGCCTCTTCGTCTCCGCTTGTGGGTGGGACGGTCTGTCGTCCGCGCTCCCCTCGGCGTTTGCAACCCGCGGGCCGTTTCACCGCTCTCGGACGACCCCGTCGTTTGCCCGGGAATTGCCGGTGCGGCGCCGCGCGCGCACGCCCCCAGGGTCTGCCCCACCCGGGTGACGTTGACTCGATCGCGCGCGCGAACAGCGCCGCTCCGCGCGCCTCGAGCAGCAGGGGCGGCGCCGGCGGGCGGCATCGCGATTGCTATGCGCCCAATGAATGACGCTCCAATCTGCTTCTGCCGTCTTCGTCGGATCGTACGAGCGGCTCGACCCCGCGGCCGGCGCGGCGCGACGCCTGTCGCGCGCGCTGCGCTCGCTGTCGCTGTTCTACCAGCCGATCGTGCGCTGGAGCGATCGGAGCGTGATCGCGCACGAGGCGCTGGTTCGGTCGGCCGAGCCCGGGCTGGAGCGGCCCGGGGCGCTGTTCCAGCTGGCGCGCGAGCTCGGCCGCGAACGCGACCTCGGCCGGGCCATCCGGCAGCTCCTGGCGGCCGATCTCGACAACCTCGAGGGAGACGTCTTCACCAACCTCGACGCCGCCGATCTGTACGAGAGCGATCTCTACGACGCGCGCGGGGTGCTGGCGGGCCAGGCCGACCGGCTGGTCCTGGAGATCACCGAGCGGGCCTCGCTGGAGGGGATCTCCGACCTGCGCGCCCGCGTGGCCAAGCTCCGCGACCTCGGCTTCCGGGTGGCGGTCGACGATCTGGGCGCCGGCTACGCCGGCCTCACCAGCCTGGCGGTGCTCGAGCCCGAGGTGGTCAAGCTGGACATGAGCCTGGTCCGCCGCGTCGACGTCGAGCCGACCCGGCGTCACGTCATTCGCTCGCTGGCCCGCCTCGCCGGCAAGCTGCGCTGCCTGGTGGTGGCCGAAGGCGTGGAGACCGCGCGCGAGCGGGACGCGCTGCTCTCCGTCGGCTGCGACGTGCAGCAGGGCTTCCTCTTCGCCTCCCCCGCCCGCCGCCCGCCGCGCGTCGCCTGGTGAGCCCCGGCGCAGCAGCTGGCAGCGCCCCCCGGCCCCGCAATGGGGGTGCGCGGCGCCCAGGCGATCAGTCAGGTAAACGACCTCGGCGCCGCCCCCGCCGCAACATCCGCGGAATCAAGTCCAACCTGGCTGCGGCCGGCAGATCCGGCGTCGGCGCGCGGAGACGGCCGGCCGCTCTTCGACCTTCAGTAAGCCGCCCGCCCGCCGCCATCCGACGGCCGCCATCCACGTCGTGGGCGCCACCGTGACCGCCGGAACGACGCCCGTAGCGGCGGCCGCTGCCGCGGACACAACATCCGCGGAATCAAGCTGGTCACCTCGACGCCAGCCCCCAAAATGCGGACCCGAGCTCCGTGGGTCGATGATGGCGGGTGCGTTGAGGTGCTTCCGGAAGTTGAGCAGCACGTAGACCATGCTCGCCCGCATCTGCCGCGGGGTCGTCAGCGGCCGGACGTGGTAGCGATCGCCGACCACCTTCCCCTTGCGCCGGCCCAGCGCGCGATTCACGGCGAGCGCCAGCCGGATGGCCAGCCCGTGCATGCCGCCACGCGCCCGGCGCGCCTCGTCCCCCTCGACGATGAAGTGCCCGTGATCCTGCTGGATGGAGAAGTGGATCACCCGGAATCGGTCGACCGACGCCCGCGCGATGGTGCGCCGGAGCGCCCCGAACAGCCGCGCCGACCTGAGCGACGGGAGCCCTGGCACCGCGCGGATCGTGACCTGCAATGGGTATCGGGGATCGACCTTCGCCCGCGTGTCGTGCGGCATCGACGGTCGGCCGCGCGGCTTTCGGCCCGCCCCCTTTCGTGCCCCACCCCACCCGCTTGCCGCCTGGAGCGGCAGCCGGAGCTGCCGCCCGCCCGCCGACTTGATTTCGCGCATGTCCCGGTTATCGGCGCGGGCGGAATCGGGTTGCGTGGGCGACGTAGCTGACTTGAATCTGCGGATGTTGGTTGGGAGCGGCGGGACTTGATCTCGCGGACGCTCGGGCGCGGATCGCCGGCAGGCGGAGTGCGGATGATGGGAAGCGATAGGCTAAGCTGCGTCCGCGAACTTCTGCCGGGCGACGGAGGCGACCTCGGGGCTCGGATCGAGGCAGAGCCCCTCGAGCACGGCCAGCGCGCCTGGATCCTGCGAGCGGCTCAGCACCCGGGCCACCTTCTCGCGCACCCGTTCGTCGGCGTCGCGGGCGGCGGCGGCGACGTGGCGGATCGCGATCGGCGTGGCGAACTGGCCCAGGGCGGCCACCGCCTCGCGGCGAATCTCGGCGTCGGCGGATCCCAGGATGCGCACCAGCCGCGGGACGACCGTGACGTCGCCCAGCGTGGCGACGATGCGCACCAGCTCGGGGCGCAGCCCGCCCGGCCGCTCGAGCAAGCCGAGCAGCAGCCTCCGCGCCTCGGCGGTCCCGGTGGCCGCGATCGCCTCCAGCGCGCCGCGCCGCACGTTCACGTTCGGGTCGCCGGCCAGCGCCGCGAGGTCGGGGACGATCTCGCCGTCGTCCTTCTGGGCCGCCAGCGCGGCGACCGCCGCCAGCCGGACCTCGGGCGCCTCGTGCGCCAGGCACCGCGCGATGAACGGGCGCTGGTCGGCGAACGGATTGGCGCGCATCACGGACAGCGTCCGCACGACCAGCTCGGTCTTCTGCGGCCGCGCCGTGAGCAGCACCAGGGTCACGATCTCCGGGTCCAGCTGGCCGAGGGCGACGACCGCCAGGCGGCGGACCCCGGCGTCTTCGTCGGCCAGGAGGGGGACCATCTGGTGGGCCTGCCGGTCGGCGCGCAAGACCGCCAGCGCCTTCAAGGCGACGACCCGCAGGCCAGCGTGGGGATCCTTGAGCAGCATGGCGATCGAATCGGCGGCGTCGCGGCAGCCGAGCGCGCCCAGGCAGTGGCAGGCCAGGGCCCGGACGTTCCGGCTGCCCGACCACAGCCCCTCGCGCAGGAAGGGGACGATGTCCGAGCCCAGCGAGACGGCGCAGAAGGCCAGCGTCTCCTTGAGCGCGCCGTGCTTCCCCGCCAGCACCAGCGCGCTGTAGAGCGAGCGCAGCTTGAGCGCGTGAACCAGCGCGACGGCCGCCTGGCGGCTCTGCATGTCGCGCTCGGGCGAGGCGCGCTCGGGCGCCGGCTCCTCGCCGCTCAGCACCCGCGAGAGACGGTCGTGAACGGCGCGCGCCGCCGGCGAGCGCAGCTCGGCGCAGGCCTCGATCTTGCGCAGCACCTCGTGGTCCGGGTGCCGGTGCAGCGCCTCGCCCAGCGCGCGCAGGCAGTCGCGGAAGGCCTCCGGGTCCGCGCTCTGCCGCAGGCGGTGGACCAGCACGGTCAGCGCCTCGCGCGAGCCGATCTTCCCCAGCGCCTCGGTGACCTCCGCGCACAGCATCTCGTCGTCGAGCAGCGGGACGATGGCCGCCACCGCGCGCGGATCGCCGATCTCGCCCAGCGCGTGGACGGCGGCGAAGCGCAGCCAGGGGTCGCCGCCCAGCGCCCGGCACAGCGCCTCCACCGCCAGCGGAGAACGGAGGTGGCCCAGGCTCTCGGCGGCCTGCTGGGCGACGTTGATGTCGCGGTGCTCGAGCAGCTTCACCAGCTCGGGGACGGCGGTTCCGTCGCGCGTCTTGCCCAGGATGCCGGCGGCGAACATCACCACCTCGGCGTCGGCGTGGCGCAGCGCCCGCATCAGCGCCGGCAGGCTGCGCGTCCCGCCCCGCGAGAGGGCGTCGATGGCGGCGTTGCGCCGGACGCTGTCGGCGTGACCCGCGACCAGGCCGACCAGCGCATCGGGGTCGGCGGTCCGGGCGGCGGTCTGGATGGCGTCGCGGCGCGGGGCGCGGTCGGCGGCTCCCAGCGCCGCGTACAGCGCCTCCTCGAGGCTGCTGCCGATACTGCCGGCGGGCGAACTGGCGGTTGCTCGAACGGGGATCGCGTTCATGACGTCGCTCCTCTGCGCTGTCTCGATCAAGGAATGTAGGTCCGCACCAGCTCCTGCAGCTCACGCGGCTGGAAAGGCTTGCGGACGTAGCCGTCGGCCCCGGCCTCCAGGCCCCGCTGCAGATCGTCGTCGTGCCCCTCGGTGCTGACGATGATCACCGCCGCTTGCCGCATGGGGAGGCTGCGCAGCCGGCGCAGGAACTCGAGCCCGTCCATCACCGGCATGTTGATGTCCAGCAAGATCACGTCGGGATCGCCGTCGGTCTTGATCTTGGTGAGGGCCTCCTCGCCGTGGCGGGCGAACGTCATGCTGCAGTCGCCGAGCCCGGTCAGCGCGCGCCGGTAGTAGGCGTGCATCACGGACGAATCGTCGACGATCAGGATCCGATTCATGGCGTTGTCTTCTCCAGTTGCTCCGGTTGCGGGTCAGGCCGGCAGGGGCGGCAGCGCGCTGGCGCCCGCCAGCAAGAGGTAGGGAATTCGCCCGAGCGGCGCGACGTGGTCGGCCGCGTTGCGGGCGATGGCCTCCCTGGGCATCCCGAACACCACCGAGGTCGCCTCGTCCTGGGCGATGGTCCGCGCGCCGGCGCGCTTCATGGCCAGAAGCCCCTCGGCCCCGTCGTCGCCCATGCCGGTGAGCAGCGCGCCGACCGCGAACCGCCCGGCGGCCTCCGCCACCGAGCGGAACAGCACGTCGACGCTGGGGCGGTGGCGCGAGACGAGCGGGCCGTCGGAGAGCTCGACGAAGGTGCGCCGCCCGCGCCGCCGCACCACCAGGTGCCGGTTGCCCGGCGCCACCAGCACCCGGCCGGGGACGAGGTCGTCGCCGTGCGCGGCCTCCCTGACCGAGACCTGGCAGCATTCGTCGAGCCGGCGGGCGAACGCCGCCGTGAACAGCTCGGGCATGTGCTGGACCACCACCACCGGCGGCGCGTCGGGCGGGAGGCGCGAGAGGACCGCGCGCAGCGCCTCCGTTCCGCCCGTCGACGCCCCCAGCGCGATGAGCCACTCGGAGGTGGTCCGCGCCGCGGGCGCCGCCGCGGGCAAGGACAAGGCCGTCCGCCGGCGCTCGGGGACGGCCGGGAACATCGGAAGCGTCGAGGTCCTCGTGGCGCCCGGCGCCCGGTCGCGGGCCTGCGCCGCGCCGCGCACCGTCTCGCACAGCAGGATCTCGGCCTCGAGAAGAAAGTCGCGCACGCCCACCAGCGGCTTGGCCACCACGTCCACCGCGCCCTGCTCCAGCGCGCGCAGGGCCATCTCGGTCCCCCGCCCCGCCAGGCTCGAGCAGACGACGACGGGGATGGCGCTCTCCTCCCGGATGACGCGCAGGAAGGTGAGGCCGTGCATCCGCGGCATCTCCAGGTCGAGCAGGATCACGTCCGGGCGGGCGTGGCCGATCTTGTCCATGGCGATGAGCGGGTCGGAGGCGGTGGTGACCAGGAACTCGCGGCCCAGCACGCGGCTCATCACCTCGCGGGCGACGGCCGAATCGTCGACCACCATCACGTGCAGGCGGCGCCCGGCCGGGCCGCCGGCGTCGGGCAGGCCGCGCGGCCCCGGGGCCGTCACGCGCGGTCCTCGACTGGGCGCGGCGCCGGCTCGGCGCCGGCCCGTTCGGGCTTGCGATAGACCGTCGGCATCAACGTCTCGAGCCCGGCGACGCCGCCCAGGCTCTCCGAGTGCCCGACGAAGAAGCAGCCGCCCGGGCGCAGGTGCTCGAGCATCTGCTCGACGATGCGATCGCGCGTGGGGCGATCGAAGTAGATGAAGACGTTGCGGCAGAACACGGCGTCGAAGCTCCCCGACAGGGCGTAGGGCTGCTGGTTCAGGTTGAGGCGGCGGAAGGTCACCGCCGCCTCGAGCACCGGCGCGACCTTGACGTTCCCCTCCTGGCTGCCGACCCCGCGGAGCATGAACCGCTCGAGCAGCGGGCGCGGGATGACCGCGGTCCGGTCGGCGGCGAAGATCCCCTGCCGGGCCCGGTCGAGCACCCGGCTCGAGAGGTCGGTCCCCAGGATCTGGACCTGCCACCCCTCCTCGGGCGGCAGCGCCGACAGCAGCGTCATGGCCAGCGAGTAGGGCTCCTCGCCGCTGGAGCAGCCGGCGCTCCAGAGCGTCACCTGCCGCCCGCGCCGCCCGTCGGCCGCCTCGTCGCGCCAGCGCGGGACGAGGCGGGTGGTGAGCAGATCGAAGTGGTGCGGCTCGCGGAAGAACTGCGTCTCGTTGGTGGTGATGGCGTCGAGCATCAGCACGAGCTCGCTCTTCTCCTCGACGACCCGCCGGTAGTAGGCGGCGTAGGTGGTCATCCCCAGCTCGCGGATGCGGCGCAGGAGGCGCGAGGCGACCAGCGCCTGCTTCACGTCGCCGAGGTGGATCCCCGCCTCGCGGAAGACGAGCCGCTGGTAGAGGCCGAACTCCGCCGCGCTCAGCGGTCGTACCTCCGGCGGCAGGACCAGCGCCTGGGGCTGCGGGCTCACGTGACCGCTCCCTCGGGCGGCGCCGCTTCGCCGGGCGCCGGCTCGGCCGAGGCGCCCGCGGCGGAGACGGCCAGGAGCTCGCCGGCCGACAGCACGCCGTCGATGTCCAGGAGGTGGACGAACTTCTTTCCCACCCGTCCCATCCCCGCGATGTAGTCGACCCGGATGCGCGGCCCGAAGGCCGGCGGCGCCCCGATCTCCTGCGGCGGCAGCTCGAGCACCTGGCTGACCTGGTCGGCGACCACGCCCATCAGCGTGCGCTCGCCCTCGAGGTCGGTCTCGACGATGACCACGCAGGTGTGGCGCGCGATCGGCGTCTCGCGGATCCCGAACTTGATCGCCAGGTCGACGACCGGCACCACGATCCCCCGCAGGTTGAGCACCCCGCGGATCCAGCGCGGGGTGCTGGGGACGCGGGTCACCGTGTCGTAGCGGATGATCTCCTTCACCCGGAGGATGCGGATGCCGTACTCCTCCTCGGCGATGAAGAACGTCAGGTACTGCGACTGCGTGGGATCGCTGGGCACACCGTCCATGGGCGGAGACTCCTCGCGCGGGTGAAGGACACTGGGGCTCATGCCGTCGCCTCGGCCGCGGCCCCGCCGTGCCGGGCCGCCGCCTGGCGCAACAGCGCCGGCACGTCGAGGATGAGCGCGACCCGGCCGCTGCCGAGGATGGTCGATCCCGCCACGCCGGGGACGCCGCGGAACATCTGGCCGAGCGGCTTGACCACCGTCTGGCTGCGCCCGAAGAGCGCGTCGACGGCGATCCCGGCCAAACGCCCGTCCTGGGACACCACCACCACGTTCTCGCGCCCCGGCGCGGCGGCCGGCAGGCCGAACAGCTCGCGCAGGCGCAGGAACGGAAGCGCCGCGCCGCGCACCTCGATGAGGCCGCACCCGCCGCTGCCCGCGCCCGCCTCGCGCGGCAGCTCGAGGCACTCCACCACCGCGTCGAGCGGGACCACGTAGGTCTCCTCGCCGGCGCCGACGGAGAAGCCGTCGATGATCGCCAGGGTCAGCGGCAGGCGAATCGACACCGTCGTCCCGGCGCCTCTGACGCTGTCGACGGCGATCGTGCCGCGCAAGAGCTCGACGTTGCGCCGCACCACCTCCATGCCGACGCCGCGTCCGGACAGCTCGGTCACCTCGGGCGCCGTCGAGAGGCCGGGGTGGAAGATCAGGGCCTCGAGCTCCCCCTCGCGAAGGCGGCTGGTCTCGATCCCCCGCTCGGCGGCCGCCTGGCGGATGCGGCCGAGGTCCAGCCCGGCGCCGTCGTCGGCCACCTCGATGACGATGCTGCCGGCGTCCCGCCGCGCGCGCAGGGTCACCCGCCCGGCCCGCGGCTTGCCGGCCGCGGCCCGCTGCTCGGGCGGCTCGAGGCCGTGATCGAGGGCGTTGCGGATCATGTGCGTGAGCGGATCCCGCATGTGCTCGACGACCGCCGTGTCGACCTCGACCTCGTCCCCCTCGACCGACAGCTGGGCCAGCTTGCCGTGGGCCAGCGCGATGTCCCGCACCGCCCGCTCGTGGCGCCGGAACACCGGCCCGATGGGAACCATGCGCGCCTGCATGATCTGCTCCTGCAGATCGAGCAGCAGGCGATCGGTCTCCCGGTGCACCTCCAGCGCCTCGCCGTCGCGGGGGCCCGACGCCTCGAGCAACGCGCGCTGGCGCCCGCGGGCGACGGCGATCTCGCCGGCCAGCCGCAGCATGCGATCCAGCTTCTCGACGTCGACGCGCAGCGACCGGGTGGCGAGCTCCGGTCCCGGCTGCGCGGGGACCGCGGCCGCCGCCTCGCCGTCTCGCGCTGCCGGCCGGCCGGGCGGGGCCGAGGCCTCCGCCTCGACGAGCAGGTGCTGCTGGAGGGCGGCCGTCACCTCTGGCGCGGGCCCGGACAACCCGTCGTGACCGGCGATGGCGCGCGGGATCGACTGACGGAGGACGTCGACCGCCCCCAGCAGCTGGGTGGCGAGCGCGGTCCCGAACAGGAGCTGGTGCTTCCGCAGCCGGTCGAGCACGTCCTCGAACAGGTGCGCGAACTCGGCCACCGCGCGGAAGCCGAGCGTGGCGGCGTTCCCCTTGATGGTGTGGGCCGAGCGGAAGATCGCGCGCAGGGCCTCCTCCGCGCGCGGATCGCGCTCGAGCGCGATGAGCGACTGCTCGATGGCCGCCAGGTTCTCCTCCGACTCGGCGGCGAAGGTCTGGAGCAGCAGATCGTCCTCGAGCTCCATCTCACAGCCTCCAGACCAGCGCCGTGCCGTCGACCGTGTTGAAGGCCAGCTTGCGCCCCCGCGTCCCCCCGATGTCCTCGGAGATCATCTGCACCCCCTCGGCGTGAAGGAGCTCGATCGCCACCGCCACGTTGTCGGCCCCCAGCGAACGCCCGCCGGCGGGCAGACCGGGGAGCACGTGGGCGCCGCCGAAGACCTTGGCCCGCAGGTTCTGCCGGGTCGCGCCCAGGGCCAGCAGCTTGCTGACGAGCTGCGGGATGGCGACGTCCCCGTAGCGCGGCGTCGCCTCGGCGCCGGGCCCCCGGCGCGGCAAGAGGTAGTGGTTCATCCCCCCGCAGCGGCCGCGGCGATCCCACAGGCAGACCGAGACGCACGAGCCGAGGATGGTCATCATCGTGCGCGGCGCGGCGCCATCGACGACGGCCAGGCCGGCGGGCAAGAGATAGAAGACCTCGAGCGGACGGGCGGAGGGCGCGGTCATTTGCGTCGGCGACCTCATTCGTCGAGATACCCGCGCACTTTGACCAGCAGCTCGTCGCCGTCGATCGGCTTGATCACGAAGTCGGTGAAGCCGGAGAGAAAGGCGTCCTCCAGGCAGTCGGCCTCGCTGTGGCTGGTCACCAGGATGATCGGCGTGGCGCGCAGCCTCGGCTCTGCGCGCAGGCGCCGGCAGGCCTCGGCGCCGCTGATCCCGGGCATCTCGAAGTCCATGAGCACCAGGTCGGGCGCCTCGACGCGCGCGCGGCCGATGCTCTCCTCACCGCTCGCGGCGGTCACGATGTCGAACGTCGGTCCGAGGATCGTCTTCTCGACCAGCAGGGTGGTCTCGGAGTCGTCCACGGCCAGGATCTTCTTGCGGGGCATGTCTCGCCTCTCACAGAAGCATCGGGCGTGCCTGCCATCGCCGCCCTGCCGCGCCCGGAAAACCGGCCCCGGCGGCGCGAGCGGCCGGCCCGCCGAGGGGGTACCAGCCGCCCACCCTGGGTGTCACCGACCCTGCGCCGTGCCGGGGGTAAGATGGCCGCCGACCATGTGGACGCGGCTCATCGCCGGCGCGGCGGCGCACGACATCAACAACCTGACGCAGAGCCTGTTCAACCTCCTGGCCCTGGCGCAGAGCCCTAGCGCCTCGCGCGAGGCGCTGGCCCGCTACGACCAGCTGGCCCGCGACGGCCTCAAGCAGCTCGATCGCCTGAGCGCCGATCTGCACGCGCTGGCCCACAGCACCGACGAGGTTCGGGCGCAGCGGATCGATCTGGTCTGCGCCGACGTCCTCGCCGAGACCGAGGCGCCGGCCGATCGCGCGCTGGTGGCGGGTCCGATGCCGACCACGGCGCTCGCCGAGGGCGCCGGAGCCGCGCTGCGACTGGCCATCCGGGCGCCCGTCCAGTACGGCCTGGCCGCCAGCCGGGCCGGCGGCTCGGTCCGGCTGGGGGTGGCCGCGCTGGCCACGTCGGTCGTCGTCGAGGTCGACGCCCCCGAGGCGACCACCTCGCTGGGCGAGCCCCGGCCGTTCGACGAGATCCTGCGCGGCGCCGGACGCGAGCTGCGCGGCGACTTCGGGCTGGTCCTGAGCGGGGCGATCGCCCGGGAGTACGGCGGGGTGCTGCTGGCGGGCCGCGGCGCTGTCGGCGGGTTGGCCTTCAAGATAAACTTGCCGCGAGCCGAGGAGGTGGCGGTAGATGCCAGGAGCACCGAAGGGGCTGCCCCGCGTAGCGGTCGTCGATGACGATGTGAGGTTGCTGGAGACCTGGCGCGAGATCCTGGCGCCCAGCTTCGAGGTCAGCGCGTTCCACGACGCCACCGCCGCCCTGCAGGCGTTCGAGCGGGGGCCCGTCGACGTGGCGCTGCTCGACGTCCAGCTGCCCGGCGCGAGCGGGCTCGATCTGCTGGCCCACCTGCGGCGCCTGCAGCCGCGCGCGCAGGCCATCATGATCACCGGCAACGCCACCGTCGAGATGGCGGTCGAGGCCCTGCACGGCGGCGCCTTCGACTTCCTCTGCAAGCCGATCGAGAACCCGGACCAGATCATCCGGCGGGTGACCAGCGCGGCCGAGCGGGCGCGCGGCGGCGAGCCGACCGCGGCGCCCGACAAGGGCGGGGGCGACGGGCGGCCCGGCATCGTCGGGGTCAGCGAGGCGATGGAGCGGGTGCGCGCGCTCATCGACCACTTCGCCAACTCGGCCTCGGCCACGCTCATCACCGGCGAGAGCGGCACCGGAAAGGAGCTGGTGGCGCGCGCGCTGCACTCGGGCGGCGCGCGCAAGAACCGGCCCTTCATCGCCGTCAACTGCGGCGCCATCGCCGAAGCCTTGATCGACAGCGAGCTCTACGGGCACGAGCGGGGCGCCTTCACGGGCGCGCACGCGCGGCACACCGGGCTGTTCGACGCCGCGGACGGCGGCGTGCTGTTCCTCGACGAGATCGGCGACATGCCGCCGCAGACGCAGGTCCGCCTGCTGCGCGTCCTGCAGGAGGGCGAGGTCCGCCCGGTCGGCGCCACGCAGAGCCACACGGTCGACGTGCGCGTCGTCGCGGCGACCAACGTCGACCTCAAGCGAGCCATGCGGGAGGGGAAGTTCCGCGAGGACCTCTACTACCGCCTCTCCCCGCTGCGCATCGACCTGCCGGCGCTGCGCGATCGGCTGGAGGACATCCCCCACATCGCGCGCCGGCTGCTCGACCGCCACGGGCGGCGGGTCGGGCGCACCGGCGTCAGCTTCTCCGAGGCGGCGATGGCGGCGCTGACCGCGTATCCGTGGCCGGGCAACGTCCGCGAGCTGGCCAACGCGATCGAGTTCGCGCTCACCTTGAGCAAGGGTGACGTCATCGAGGCGCACCACCTCCCCTCGTACGTCCCCAGCCGGCAAGAGACGGCGGGGGCCGCCGCCGGGGCCCGCGCGCCGTCGACGGGAGGCCGCGGCGTCAGCCTGGACGTCCCTTACAGCGAGGCGCGCGCGGAGGTGCTCCGCGAGTTCGACCGCGCCTACCTCGAGGAGCTGATGCAGGAGACCGGCGGCAACCTCTCGGCCGCCGCGCGCCGCTCGGGCATCGACCGCTCGAACCTGCGGCGCATGCTGCGGCAGCTGGGGATCGCCGCGGGCGCCGGCGCCGACTGACCGGCGCTACTCGGTGAGCAGCGGGCCGAGCACCGAGCCCAGCGCGCGGCTGTCGAACGGCTTTTGCAGGCAGGGGACGGCGGCCCGCGCCAGGAAGGCGCTGGCCGATTCGCTGGTGACCCCGCCGGTGACGAAGAGGAAGCGGCGCGCGAGCGGGCTGCCGCGGCGCGCGAGCCGCTCGTAGAGCGCGATGCCGTCGATCCCGGGCATAGCCAGATCGCAGATGACGGCGTCGAAGCTCACGTCGGTGTCGAGCAACGTCGCCGCCGCGGGCCCGTTCGTCACCACCTGGATCTCGGCCTGGGCCTGCTCGCGGATGAGCGCCCGCAGCGTCTCGGCCAGGAGGCGGTCGTCGTCCACGATCAGCACCCTCTTCCGTCCGGCTCCCTCGACTTCCACGCTATCTCCTCCCTTCACCGTACACCCGCCCCCCACCGCGCACCAGCGGGCCCCGACACGGGCCGCGCCGCCTGTCGGGGTTTCGCCGGGGTCTCGTCGGGTTTTCCCCTTCGGCCGCAGGGCGCGCCTCCGCACAAAGACCGACGCCAGCGGCGCGCCCGCGCGACCGATGAGAGGCGAAGGGAGGTGCAGGAAGATGTCCATGCGGGTGCTCATCGTCGACGACTCTCGAACGGCGCGGCTGATGCTGCGGCGGGCGCTGCCGCAGGCGCTCGGCCGCGAGGTGGTCGAGGCCGCCAGCGGGAGCGAGGCGCTGGCCAGGATCGCCGCCGAGCCGATCGACGTCATGTTCCTGGACCTGACCATGTCCGGCCTCGACGGCTACCAGGTGCTGAAGGCGCTCAAGGAGGCGGGCCGGCTGCCGCTCACCATCGTCGTCTCGGCGGACGTGCAGCCGCTGGCGCAGCAGCGCGTGCGGGCGCTGGGGGCCATGGCCTTCGTCCCCAAGAACATCAGCGGCACCGACCTGACCTCGGTGGTGGAAACGGCGGGGCTGCTGTGACCGCCCCCCTGCTGTCCGAGGAGAAGCGCGACGCCTTGCAAGAGCTGGTCAACGTGGGGATGGGCGCCGCGGGCGCCGCGCTGGCCCGGGTGCTGAGCGCGTTCGTCGAGCTCTCGGTCCCCAGCGTCGAGGTGGCCGACCGGCGGCGGCTGGCCACGCTGTTCGACGCCGGCGCCTGGTCGGACGGCGAGCTCTGCGCCGTGCGCCAGCCCTTCTTCGGAAGCATCACGGGCGAGAGCCTGATGCTGTTCGACGGGGGCGAGGTGGCGCGGCTGGCCGATCTGGTGGGCGGCGCCCCGGCGGTCAGCGTCGGGCAGCGGCACGAGATGCTGCTCGACCTCGGCAACGTGGTCATCGGGGCCTGCGTGAACAACATCGCCGAGCCTCTCCAGGAGGTGGTCAGCTTCGGCGCCCCCTCGGTGGTGACGGGGCGCTCCGAAGTCTGCGGGTTCGCGCTGCGGGACTCGGGCGCCTGGCAGCGCGGCCTGCTCATCAACGTCGACTTCCGGCTGGAGGCGAAGAGCTTCCGCAGCCGGGTCCTGGTCTTCCTTTCGGAGCAGTCGCTGACGCTGGTCGGCCAGGCGCTGACGCGGCTCCTCGCTGCTCTCGCCGCCAACTGAGATCGGCAGCGGGCCGCGACCGCGTCACCGCCCTCGGCCCGGCCGCCGCGGCGTGGCGCGCGCCCTCGAGATCGCCGTCCCGACCTACCGTTGGTCGCTCGGATCGATGCGCGCGATCATCGTCGGGGGACTCGGGCAGGCGATGCGATCCAGCCTCACGGGGGTGTGGAACCAGTGGTCTCCCACCGCCGAATACGTGCGCGCCTCGCCCTCGAAGTGGGTCCCCGAGGGCGCCAGGCTGAGGCCGACGCCCGACGTCCCATCGCCGAATTGAACCTGGACCCCTCCGTTCTCGAGCGGCCACCAGCTCCCATCGCGGAGCGCCCGCCTGGCCTCCGCCGTCTCGTCCCCCAGCGCCGCCAGCCGCCACCCGGGGACGAGCGGAAACTTGTCGTCGCGTTCGAGCGTCAGCGCCACCCGGGCGGGAATGTCCTGCCGGAACGACGGCGGCAGGTCGATGTCCGCCGACCTGTCCTCCAGGACCTGAAAGCAACCCAGCTGGCTGCGGGTCGGAGACGGCGCCGGCGCCGGATTGTGCGCCACACGCGTGGAAGGTGCGCAGGCCCCCAGAAAGAGGGCCAGCGCGACGGCAGTCGATCTCGAGCTCAGCGTCATTTTCGTCACCTCATCTCGTCGGTCGAACGCACGGTTGGTGTTCGCGTGAATCACTGGCAGAGGGCGACGTCGACGGTCACCGACGTTCCGCTCGCGGGGATGGTGCCCACGTCGATGCCCCCGCCGCAGACGCCCGAGCGAACGAGCGTGGTCGCGGCCGCCGCGCAATCGCTGGGGCCGGCGAAGACGTTCCCCTCGGCCGACAGGACCAAGGCGCCGGCGCCCCCGGACATCGAGACGCAGAGCCCGGCCTGGTTCGGGTTGGCGCCGGTGGCGGCCTGGAGCTGGTTGCGGCCCGGATCGCCCGACTTGCCCAGGTCGATCCGCGAGAGATCGTTGCCGGCCGCGGTCGCGTCGAAGGAGGTGACGTAGAGCCCGTTGAGCCCGTTCCCCAGGAACACGCCGTCGCGGAGGGTCACGTTTCCGCCGCCGTAGAGGCGCACGCCGTTCTGAGCGTTCTGCCAGGCCACGAGGCCGTCGATGCGGCTGGCCGAGGCCGCGCCCGGTGACTCGAAGATGCGGAGCCCCGCGAAGTAGTTCCCGTTCGCCTGCACCGTCCCCTGCCCGTTCGGGGCGGGCGTGGTGACCGGAACGCCGAGGATGTTCACCACGCCGGCGCCGGTCACGTAGATCCCGTGCTGGCTGTTGCCGTTGAAGATCGTGGGCGCCTGCCCGCTGCCGACGGCGATGTTCACCGTTCCGCCCGCGACGTTGAGCCCGTCGCGCCGCTTGCTGGGCGTCCCCGCCTGGGTGGCCGACACGCCCGCGCCGATGTTCAGCGTCCCGCTCGTCGCGGCGATGGCGTGCCCGCCCGTGTTCTGGATGGCGACGTAGGCGATGGCCGCGCTCTTCCCGCTGCCCGGCGACACGGCGACGCCGATCCCCGAGGTCTGGGCGCCGCCGTCGATGATGAGCGGCGCCGCCGCGTTGGGGGCCAGCGCGGCCAGATCGCCGCCCAGCTGGAAGCCGCCGACGTTGGCCAGGTTGGGGTCGGCGCTGGCGGGCAGCGCGACCAGGATGGGGCCGTTCCGGGTGGTGATGGTGACGTTGGCGGGCACCACGACGGGCAGCGTCTCGGAGGCGTCGAGGGCGGTCGTCTGGCCGGTCACGCCGACGATCACCACCTGGGTGCCCGGCGCCGCGAAGCTGCCGGCCACGGCCAGCGCGCGCGTCACCGTCCGGAAGCTGCAGCTGGGGTTGGCGCTGCCGCCGGCGACGCCGCTGCCGGTGGCCGTCGCGTCGTCGCCGGCGATCGGATCGACGAGGTAGACGTTCCCTGCCGCGGGCGCGCAGCCGGTGCAGCTGTTGTTGACGCAGCGGTAGACCGCGCCGAACTTGGGGTTCGCCGCGCAGTCGGCGTCGGCGCAGCAGTTCCCGGGCACGCAGAGATCGCCGCAGCAGAAGTCGGCGGCGTTGGCGGCGCAGGCGCCGCTGGCGCTGCAGGCGGCGCTCACGCACTGCCCGCTCTGCGGCTGACCGATCGTGGTGTTGCAGATGGTCGCCGAGCCGTAGCTGGCGTCGGTCTGGCACTGCGGGTCCGAGGCGCAGGCGCCGCAGATCTCCGCCGTCGAGGCGCCGCAGATGAGCCCGGCCTCGGCGCCCCGGCAGTCGGCGCTGGTGCCGTGACAGTCGCCGGCCTGACAGATCCCCTGGTAGCAGATGGTGCCGGCGCCGTAGGCGGGATCGGCGGCGCACTGCGCGTCGCTCGTACATCCGCCGCAGGTGTCGGCGAAGGCGATGCCGCAGAGCTGGCCGGTGGGGCAGTCGGCCGAGGACCCGTGGCAGTCGCCGGTGACGCACCCGCCGGAGATGCAGACCGTCGAGCCGCCGTAGGCGGGATCGGCGCTGCAGGCGGCGTCGCCCGCGCACGGGTGGCAGGTGTGCGCGGCACCGTCGCAGATCTGGCCCCCCGCGCAGTCGGGGGAGGACCGGCAGGTGCCCGCGACGCAGACGTTGCCGACGCAGAGGTGCTGGGGGCCGTAGCCCGCCTGACAGGCGGCGTCGGTCGCGCAGGGACCGCAGACGTGCGTCGTCGGGTCACACAGCTCGCCGCCGCCGCAGTCGCTGGTGTCGTGACAGGTCCCGGAGACGCAGGCGTTGCCGACGCAGAGGTGGTTCGCGCCGTAGCCGGCCACACAGGCCGCGTCGGTCGCGCAGGGACCGCAGGTGTGGGCCGCGGTGTCGCACAGCTGTCCGCTCCCGCAGTCCGGCGACGTCCGGCAGACACCGGGCACGCAGGCGCCGTCCAGGCAGAGGTGCCCCGCGCCGTAGCCGCTCGTGCACTCGACGTCGGTCGCGCAGGCGCGGCAGGTGTAGCTGTTGGCGTCACAGACCTGGCTGGCCGGACAGTCGGCGGCGGTGCGGCAGGTCCCGGTGATGCAGCTGCCGCCGACGCACAGGTGTCCGGCGCCGTAGTTGGCCACGCAGCTGGCGTCATCGGGGCAGGTCACGCAGGTCGAGCTGGCGGTGTCGCAGATCCGGCCACCGAGACAGTCGGCGGTCGTCCGGCAGTTGCCCGGCACGCAGGCGCCGCCCTCGCAGACATGAATGCCTTCGTAGCCCGCGAGGCAGTCGGCGTCCGAGCCGCAGCCGCCGCAGGTGAACGCGGCGCTGCAGAGCTGCCCCGGAGAGCAATCGGCCGCGGTCCGGCAATTTCCCGGAGTGCATCCCCCGGAGATGCAGAGGTACGCCGCGCCGTACTGGGCCTGACAGGTGGGGTCGTCCATGCACGGCGTGCAGGACGCGGTGGTGCACACCCAGCCGCCGCTGCAATTGGCGGCGGTGTGGCAGTTGCCGCCGACGCAGCTTCCGCCGACGCAGATGTTGTTCGACCCGTAACCGGAGAGGCAGGCGGCGTCGGTCGAGCAAGGGCCACAGGTGTGCGTGCCCCCGTCACAGACCTGACCGGTCGGGCAGTCGCTGGCTGCCTGACAACCGCCGGGCGCCGAGCCGGCGCCGCCCGTCGAGGTGACGCCGGCGCCACCGGTCGCGTTCGCGGTCGTGCCGCCGCCGCCGCCGGTGCCGGGGGTGCCGCC
>Ga0209060_10000927_pt1 | contig 38787 bp, 30 predicted proteins | sample Coa_R1_8_FD_187155 | JGI IMG/M metagenome (GOLD analysis project Ga0209060, IMG submission 187155) | Surface soil microbial communities from Centralia Pennsylvania, which are recovering from an underground coalmine fire - Coalmine... | ecosystem: Environmental > Terrestrial > Soil >...
TGATCGGGTTGACGTAGGCCGGCGGCGGCGCCGCGGCAGCGTCGTCGGCCAGGGCCGGGTGCCCGAAGTAGCGGGGAACCCCGACGATGATCAGAAACAGGAGCGCGAGCCCCAGCGCCTTGCCGCCGAGGAGCGCGTAAAACACGCGCCTCCTGTCAGCGGACTTCATTCCTTCGATGAACCGTTTGATCACGATGTCCCTCCAGGTTTGCTCGACGCCAGCTGGGCGCCTGGGGAACATCTTGCCGTCGTTGCATTTCGCAATTATTTCGAGACGTACCTAGTTACGTAACTACAGCCACTTACGACGGCGCACCTTGTTGACGTGCCTGACAGTGGCAATTCGCAGGGGCTGGCTGCGCGAAATGCAAGGCCGCAGCCTTGCGTTTTTCAAGCCTTGTCGAGGGCGAAGCCGTCGTGCAGCGCGCGGACCGCCAGCTCGGCGTACTTGGCGTCGATGACGCAGGAGATCTTGATCTCGGAGGTCGCGATCAGCTGCACCGCGATGTTCTCCTTGGCCAGGATCTCGAACATCTTCAGCGCCACGCCGGCGTGCGAGCGCATCCCGACGCCGACCACCGAGACCTTCGAGAGGCCCGACTCGGTCTTGATCTGGTCGGGCGGGCAGAGGTGGCCGCACTGCCGAACGAGCAAGTCTTTGGCACGAACCAGGTCACTGGCCGGCAGCGTGAAGGTGAAGTTGGTGCGTCCACCCTCGACGTAGGCCTGGACGATGACGTCGACGACGATCCCGGCGGCGGCCAGCGGGCGGAGCACCATCGCCTGGATTCCGGCCTGGTCCGAGATCCCGTGCATGGTGATCTTGGCTTCGTCCTTGGTGGCGGTGACGCCGGAGACCACGACCGATTCCATCGCTTTTTCTTCAGGCACGACCCATGTCCCTTCGTTGTCGTTGAAGCTCGATCGAACGTGGATCGGGACGCCGAACTTCATCCCGAACTCCACCGAGCGGATCTGCAGAACCTTGGCGCCCAGCGAGGCGAGCTCGAGCATCTCCTCGTAGCTGATGCGGCCGACCTTGCGGGCGTTGGGGACGACGTTCGGATCGGCGGTGTAGACGCCGTCGACGTCGGTGTAGATCTCGCACACGTCGGCCTTGAGGGCGGCGGCGACCGCCACGCCCGAGGTGTCCGAGCCGCCGCGCCCCAGCGTGGTGATGTTCCCCTCGCGGTCGACGCCCTGGAACCCGGCCACCACGGCGATCTTCCCGTCGGCGAGCGCGTCGGTGATCGCCTGGGCGTCGATCTCCTGGATGCGCGCGCGCGCGAACGCGCTGTCGGTGATGACGCGGACCTGGTGGCCGAGCAGCGACATCGCCTTGCCCCCCTCGGCGTGGATCGCCAGCGCCACCAGGCCGACGCTCACCTGCTCGCCGGTCGAGGCGATGACGTCCAGCTCGCGCTCGTCAGGGATCTCGGAGATCTGCTTGGCCAGCCCCAGGAGGCGGTTCGTCTCCCCGGACATCGCCGAGACGATGACCACCACCTGGTGCCCCTGGCGCTGGGCGGCGAGGCAGCGGCGCGCGACGTTGCGGATGCGCTCGATGCTGCCGACCGAGGTCCCGCCGTATTTCTGTACGATGAGCAAGGCGCGCCAATTTCCTCTCCCGCGAGGCTGGCGTCAATCCAAATGGGGACCCTGAAAGGGTCTCCATCCCCCCCCCGCGAAGGACTCCGCGCGGCGGAGCCGCGCTACGTCCACGCGATCATGGTGTAGTACAATTCGTGCGTGGCTGACGCGCTCGAGGTTCACGTGACGATGCCGGACGCCGAGGCCGCCCGGTCGCTGGCGCGGGCGCTGGTCGACGAGGAGCTGGCCGCCTGCGTGACGATGGTGCCGGGCGCCAAGTCCATCTACCGGTACGAGGGGCAGATCCGCGAGGAGGACGAGGTCGTCTGCTTCGTGAAGACGCACCCCGCCCTGTTCGAGCGGCTGCGCGACAGGATCCTGGCGCTGCACCCCTACGACGTCCCCGAGATCCTGGCCTTCAAGGTCCACGACGGCAGCCGGGCCTACATCGACTGGCTGCACGGCAGCGTGCAGGTTCCAGGTCATCTCAAGGAAAGGTCGTCGGAATAGCGGCGCCGCTCCGGTCGGCGGGGGGAAGCCCCAGCCCCGGGCGGGCCCACACCTCGTAGGCGTCGTCGCGGTAGACGCGCACGAGGCCGGTGGTGTCGGGGAGCGCGGCCGCCAGCGGCTCGTCGCGGGCGACCAGCACGGCGTCGGGCGCGTCGCGGGCGAGCAGGCCCTGCCACCCGGGCCGCGCGCCGTGGATGGTGCTGTCCTCGTCGAGCACCTCGGGCGCGTAGGCGACCTCGTACCGTCCGTCGAAGCTGACGCGCGCCGCCGGGTGCAGCTTCCAGAGCACGAAGCCGCCGTTGATGAACGAGGTGACGAGCTTGCCGTGGAACCCGTGGTCGGCGAGGTAGGCGACCGCGCCGGCCGGGTAGACGACGCGGCCGGCCGCCAGATCGCTCCCCTGGGCCGGCAGGCGCAGCTGGAACGGATGGCGCGGCAGCGCGACCGCCAGCAGCGCCACCCCGACCGCGACCGAGACGGCGCCGAGCGCGCTCCGCGCCCGAGGCCGGGCCGCGGCCGTCTCCAGCAGCTCGCCGAGCGGCGTCGCCGCCAGGTAGCCTGGGACGGCGCAGAACCAGGCGAGCGCGAACAGCGCCACGTGCCGCTCGTGCCGCAGCGCCGCCCAGGCCGCGACCAGCACGAACGCCAGCCCCGGCACCCGCCGCGGCCCCCGCCGCGCGAGCGCGTAGAGGAGAAACAGCAGGCACAGCCCGAAGCACAGCAGGCCGAAGAGGTACGAGCTCCGGTAGAGCGGCTGCCACTCGGCGATCTGGTCGCGGGGAAACGTGATGCTGCGCCACCAGCCGACGTAGTAGGCGCGGCCGTAGGGCGTCAGCGCCATCAGGAGCGGCGTCGCCGCCAGCGCGGCGCAGAGGTGGCGGATGGGCCGCCGCCGCAGCGCCTGCTCGCCGGCGTGGAGCGCCACCGCCGCCACGCCCACGATCCACCCGCCGTGCAGGTTGATCCAGAGCGCCGTGATCGGCAGGTAGACGAGCAGGAACCGCCCCGCCCGCGGCTCGTCGCGATCGCGATCGATCGCCGCCAGCAGCACGGCCAGGAAGAGCATCGTGTAGAGGCCCGCCCGGATGGTGGTGAACCCCACCTGGCCGAGGACGATGGCGAACGGCGCGCAGAAGGCGACCACCACCGCCGGCGCGCGCCGCAGCGCCGCGCGCGCGGCGACGACCGCGACGGCGGCCGAGACGAGCCAGCGAAGCAGCATGATACCGGGGCCGCCGAGCGCGCGGGCGACGGCGTAGAGGATGGCGCCCGCCCCCCACTCGTGCTGGACCGCCGGGAAGATGGTGTGCGTGAAGGCGAAGGTGTCGTGGAGCGGCAGCGCGCCCTGCCGCAGCCACTCGCGGAAGAGGGCCATCTGGTGAAACCCGTCGGGGTCGAAGCCGGTCGCGCCCGAGAGCCGCTCGAAGAACAGCGCCGCGCAGAAGAAGGCCAGCGCCCACGAGAGGTGACGCCGCCGCGCCGCCACGCCGGGGTCGTCCGCCGGCGGCGCCCCGGTCAAGGCTTGGTGCCCCGGAGCGCCCCGGCCGCCTCGCGGGCGGCCGCCGTCACCATGGGCTCGGTGTCGCGCCGCGCGGCCTCGTCGAGCGCGGCCAGCACCTTGCGCCGCTGACTCGCCTCGGCCGTCGTCGCCAGCTTGGCCAGCGCGCGCGCCGCCTCCGCCCGCACGGGGACGTAGGCGTCGTGGAGCAGGTTCTCGAGCAGCGGGTCGATGGCGGCCGGATCGCCCATTACCCCCAGCGCGACCACCATCTCGCGTCGGTTCTGCACCTCGGGGAGGTGCTGGAGCAGGAGCGGCACGGCGCGCCGATCGCCCAGCTTGCCCAGCGCCTCGATGATGGTCCGGCACAGCACGATGTCGTCGCGCCGCTCGAGCGCCGCCGCCAGTACGGGAATCCCGCCGCCGTCGCCGGCGGTGGCGAGCGCCAGCGCCGCCCGCACCCGCAGGTCGGTCGCCGTCTGCGGATCGGCGGACAGGGCCGCCACCCGGGCGTGGCGCGCGCCGTCGCCCAGCCGCAGCGCGCCCACCGCCGCGTAGTCGGCGATCGCGCGGTCGGGATCGCCCGACGCGCGGGCGAGCGCCGCCGCCGTCTCGGGGCGGGGCGGCAGCGCGACGAGCAGGGCGGCCGCCTCCCGGCGCTCGGCCGCCGGCGCGCCTCCGATCATCAGCGCCGCCAGCTCGGGCGCCGCCGCCAGCTCGCCCAGCCGGCCGCGCTCGAGCGCCTTCGAAGCGACCGGCGAAGCGGCCCCCGCGCCGGCGGCCGCCGTCGGCTCGAAGTCGAGGTGCGCGTCGAGCCAGTGATCGAGCAGGCCGTGCAGGTAAGCGGCCCGCTCGGGACGCTCCTCGGCCAGGTTGCGGCGCTCGTGCGGATCGGCCGCCAGGTCGTAGTAGGCGCAGCTGCCGAGCCGCATGTCGCAGATCAGCTTCTCCCCCCCGAAGGAGACCATCCGGCGGTCCTCCAGCTCGGCGAACGCGGGCGGCAGGCGCGCGGCCGGCGCCGGCGGCGTGGCCAGCCAGGGGCCGAGGTCGGTCCCGCGCATGCGCGCCGGCACCGAGATGTCCAGCAGGTTGAGCACGGTGGGCGAGACGTCGAGCAGCTGGACCTGCCCGTCGACCACGTGCGGCGCCACGCCCGGGATCGAGATGATGAGCGGGATGCGGAGCTGCTCTTCGTAGAGCGACGAGCCGTGGTAGCGCCCGCCGTGCTCGTCGAACTCCTCGCCGTGGTCGGCCGCCAGGATGACGATGGTCCCGGGCCGGCGTGCCCGCACCTCCTTGACCAGCCGGCCGACCGCCGCGTCGGTGTAGGCGATCTCGCTGTCGTACCGATCAATGTCGCCGGCGCCGAACTCGAACCCCGGGTGCGCCACGTAGGGCTCGTGCGGCTCGAAGAAGTGCACCCAGACGAACGAGCGCTTGGGGTTGACCGTGTCGTAATAGCTGAGCAGCTGGTCGACCCGGCGCTGGGCGTCGATGTACTCGAACTTCACGTACTCGAAGTCGAAGTTGGTCTCGGCGAACGTCTTCAGCTTGTCCGAGTCGACGTAGAAGACGGCCGGCGGATAGAACGCCGCCGTCTTCCAGCCGTAGTTCCGCAGCACGCTGGCGATCGGCTCGTGCCGCTCGCCCGGCGCCAGGCGCGCCATGGTGGGGAAGTACTTGGAGGTCAGCATCGACGACACCGAGAACGAGGTGTGCGGCGCCTGCGAGTAAACGCGCGTGAAGCGGACCCCAAGGGCGGCGAGGCGATCGATGTTCGGCGTCGTGTTGCGGCCGTAGCCGTAGGCGCCGACGTGATCGAAGCGCAGGGCGTCGATGGTGATGAGCAGGACGTCCGCCTGCGGGCGCCGCGGGCCCGGCGGAAGCGGCGGAAGCGGCGCGTGGCGCCCCCCGAACGCCATCGTCTCCTGGCGGTGGGGCGCCGGCAGCGCCCGCAGCGCGACGGCGGTCAGCACGGTCCGCTCGGAGGCGACGTAGCGCAGGACCTGGCTGCCGCTCAGGGCAAAGACGGCGGCGCCGCAGGCGACGGCCGCGGCGACCGCCAGCCCGGCGGCGCGCAGCGGGCGCGCCCGGCCGACGACGGCACGCGTCGCCAGCACGAACGCCGCCAGCGTCGCCGCCGCCAGCGACAGGTGGAACCAGGCATAGAGGCGCGGAAGCACGGCCCGGTTCGCCAGCTCGAAGCCGACGCCGAAGGCAAACAGGAGCACGGCCGCGATCCGCGCCCTGCCCGCATGGTCGGGCCGGCGCCCGTACGCCCGCGCCGCCCAGCCGACGGCGACGAGCCCGGCGAAGGCGAGCGCCACGGAGATCACGACGTGCCCCGGGAGCGACGCCGCGCGATGCCCCACGAACAGCGCGAAGGCGTCGGAGATGACCAGCGGCGCGGCGGCCAGCGCCGCCAGCAGCGCCGTCGTCCGGCCCGGCGCGCGCGTCCGCCGGGCCAGCCAGCCACCCGCGGCGGCGCCGAAGCCGAAGAGCCCGCCGGCCGCGGCCAGCAAGGCCGCGGAGACGGCGATCAGGCGCACCGCCTTCCCGGCCGACATCCCGCCGATCCCCGAGGTGATCGCCCAGGTGGCGTCGAGCGCGCCGGCCAGCGCGCCGCCCACGACGCCGCCGGAGATCCACGTCGGCCCCGAGGCCCCGGCCCGCGCCGCGCCGCTGGCCGTACCGTCCTGGCGCGCGCTCATCCGGCCTCCGCGGCGAACAGCGTCTCGGCCCGCGCGCGCGCCGCCCGCCCCAGCGCCGCGTGCGCCGGATCGGACAGCTCGGGATCGGACGCCAGGATCGCCTCGACCTCGCGCCGGGCCAGCGCCGCCAGCGCGCCCAGCTCGGCCAGGCCGTCCGCGCCCAGCGCGCCGTCGCCTTCCATCTCGCCCAGGCCCGCCTGAGCCGTCCCCCAGAGATCCCCGAATCCGCGCTCGGCCAGGTCGGCCTCCGCCAGCCGGAAGCCGTCGTCAGTCGCCGCGCAGCGGGCGAGCCGCTGCATCCCCGGCGCCTCCGACGCCAGCCCCGCGCTGGCCACCAGGAAGCAGATCCCGGGGCGCGCGCCGCGCCCCACCCGCCCGCGCAGCTGATGGAGCTGCGCCAGACCGAGGCGGTCGGCGTCCTCGACGATCATGACGGTCGCGTTCGGGACGTCGATGCCCAGCTCGACCACCGTCGTCGCCACCAGCACGTCGGTCCGCCCTTCGGCGAAGGCGCGCAGCGCCGCCTCCTTGTCGGCGACGGGGAGCGCGCCGTGCAAGAGACCCACCCGCGCCGGCGCCAGCTTTCGGGCCAATCGGGCGTGCGCCGCCACGGCCGTCACGGCGCCCGGACGGCGCGCCTCCTCGCGGACGGGGCAGACGACGAACGCCTGCGCGCCGTCGGCCAGCGCCTCGCCGAGCCGCGCGTAGGCGGCGGCGCGCGCGTCGGCGCCGGCGCAGACGACGGCGGGAGACGGGGCACGGCCGCCCGGACGCTCGGTGAGGAACGAGGCGTCCAGATCGCCGTGCAGCGCCAGCGCCAGGCTGCGCGGGATCGGCGTGGCCGACATCGACAGCAGGTGCGGCGCACGCCCGTCGCGCCCCGGCGCGAGCGCGCCGCGCTGGGTAACGCCGAACCGATGTTGCTCGTCGACGATGGCCAGGCCCAGCCGGGGCAGCTCGGGGACCAGGCCCAGCAGCGCCTGCGTGCCGATCAGGAGCTGCACCTCACCCGCCACGCTGGCGGCGACGAGCTCGGCGCGCACGGCCGCCGGCGTGGCGCCGGTCAGCGCGGCGACCCGCAGCCCGGCGCGGGCGGCGGCCGGCGCCAGCGCGCGCGTCTGCTGCTCGGCCAGCACCTCGGTCGGCACCATCATCAGGGTCTGGCCGCCCGCCGACGCCACCAGCGCCGCGGCCCCGAACGCCACCGCGGTCTTCCCGCTGCCGACGTCGCCCACCAGCAGCCGCCGCATCGGCCGAGCGCCCGCCAGATCGGCGGCGATCTCCTCCAGCGCCCGGACCTGCGACGCGGTCGGCGCGAACGGGAACGCCGCCGCGCTCCGGGCGCGCGCCGCGGCGGCTGCGGCCGGCGGAACGACGATCGCGCCCGTCTCCCCCGCCCGGCGCCGGAGCAGAAACGCCAGCTGGACCACGAACGCCGACTCGAACGCGATCCGCCGCCGAGCCGACGCCAGCCGCTCGGGGTGAAGGTCGGCCAGCTCCGTCGGGGCGTGCAGCCGGCCCAGCGCCTCGGCCAGCTTCGGCAGCGCGAGACGGGCGCGCGCCGCGGCGGGCACCAGATCGGCGTCGGCCTCTCCGAGCCGCGCCAGCGCGGCGCCGCGCATCTTCTCGAGCGCGCGTCCCTTGACCCCGGCGACCAGGCCGTACCGCGGGCGCAGACCCAACCCGCGGTCGCCGCGCGCGCCGAGGGCGGCGGTGACCACCGACGGCTGGAGCAACTCGCGCGTCCCGTCCGAGGCCGTGTGGAGCGCGCCGGCCAGCGCGACCGCCGTGCCCTTCGGAAAGGAGCGGGCCATCGCCCCCGGCATCCGGAACCAGCGCGCCCGCAGCGTCGCGCCCCCCTCGGCCTCCTCCACGAAGACGTCCAGGAGGCGCCGCGGGAACACATGGACGCGCCGGACCGTCCCCTGGACCAGGACGACAGCGCCGTCGGCGAGCCCGGGCAGCGCCGCGAGCGGCGTGGCCTGGCGGAGGTCGTCGTAGCCGCGGGGGAGCCGCAGCAGCAGATCGCGGATCGAGCTCACACCCCGCGCGCGCAGCCGCGCCGCGGTCACCGGGCCGGCGCCCGGCAGCGTCTCGATGGGCGCCTCGAACGGGCCGTCGCTCGGCGCGCTATCGCTTGAAGGTGAAGCGGAGCTCGTAGTCGCAGAGGTGGAAGACGTCGCCCTCTTCGATGCGCTTGTTGTCGATGCGCATCCCCTTGAAGTCGATCCCGTTGGTCGATCCGAGGTCCTTGATGAAGAACGTTCCATTCCGTCGGATGACCGCCGCATGTTTGCGCGAGATGTTGCCGTCCTTGATCGGCAGATCGGAGGACTTGGTCCCCCGCCCAATGATGAACTGGTCCTTGTCGATCCGGTATTTTTGATTGTCGAAGACGAGGTAGACGGGGACCTGCGGGGCCACCCCGGGCGTCCCGTCGAAGCCCAGCGCGACCGCGCCGCCAGCGTGCGGGTGCGGCGGCGGCGTCGAGGCGCCGTCGAACATCGAGACGCCGCTCGAGGAGATGCCGCTCGGCTGCGGGACGCGGGCGAACCTCGAGCGGGGCGGCGCCACGGGCGGCGGCGGGGGCGGCGGCGGCGCGCGGTGCGGGATGGCCGGGGCGGGCTGGTGGTGCCCGCGCGGCGGCGGGGTCAGCTGGCTCTCGGCCTCGAGGGCGTTGATGCCGGTCTGGTAGCCGGAGAGCTGGGCGTAGGCCTCCAGCGCCTCGGAGATGACCTCGTCGACCTCCTTCTCCTGGTCCTCGGCCATGCGGCGGAAGGTGACCCAGAGCGTGTCGTTGCACTGGAACTGGCGAAGGCTCTTGCGTCCAGGGAGCGCCATCAGGTTCTCTTCTTCACGATCTCCGCGGCCTGCGCGGCCTCCTTACCGACCGTGTCACCCGCAGGGAAACCTTTGACCGGCGCGCTGTCGGACGCCAGTTTTTGCAGCGCGGGCGCGTCGGGGGCTTTCCCTATCTGGGCCAGCGCCATCACCGCCGTCATCCGCGCCAGCGGCACGCGCGAGCCGAGCGCCTGCACCAGCGCCGGCCGCGCCGGCTGGCCGATCTTCTCGATCAGCTTGACCAGCAGATCGTCGACGTCGACCTTCTTGTAGCTGGCGCTGGCCGGGAAAGCCTCGAGGCCGGGCACGATCCCCTCGGCCTTCTGCGCCGCCAGCACCGACTCGAACGCCCGGTAGCGGACGATCTCTTCCTTGTCGGACGAGATGATGGCCACCAGCCCCTTCTGCGCCTCCAGCCCCCCGATCCCCTCCACGACGCCGAACATCTCGTCGCGGAGCGCCTTGTCGGCCTTGGGATCGCCGGCGATCTTGAGCGCGAACGGGAGCACCGCGGGGTCGCGCCGCTCGGTGAGGGCCCGCGTGGCCCGGAGCGACTCCTCGCCCTTCCCGCTCGAGGCCTCGGCCTCCAGGTACTTGACCGCCGTCGGGCCGCCCAGCGTGCCCAGCGCCTTGTAGAAGAGGTCGGGGTGGTCCTTCTCGCTGGCCTTGATCTTCGGCGCCCGGGCGATGAGCGCGGCGGCTCCCTTGTCGCGCGCGGCCTCGTCGCCGAGCTTGCCCAGCAACTCGGCCGCCTGGGTGTAGGGCTGGTCGGGCGCCGCCAGCACGCGGACCAGCATGGCCGACGCGTCGGGGCCGATCGCGGTCAGCATCTTCTCGATCGAGTGCTCGCCCTGCCGCACCTTCCCGGCCAGCAACTGGGACTCCAGCGCCGGCAACAGCGCGACGTCGATCCGCTTCTGGTCCTCGGCCGACGCCACCTGGCGCAGCGAGAACAGCGCGTCCCGGTAGGCCAGCGCCTTCTCGGGCGACGGATCCTTCATCGCCGCCTCGTACGCGGGCTCGAGGGTCTTGGCGATGTCGGCCCGCTCGTCGGCGGTCGCCGCCGCGAGGATGGTGTCGACCTCGCCCGAGCGCCCCAGGTCGACCAGCGCCACGGCGGCCTCGGCGCGCAGCTTCGGCGAGACGCTGCGATCGGCCAGCGCGTCGTGCAGCTTGTCCGGCCCCTTCTGGGTCGTCTTCCAGAGCGCGATGTTCTCCGACGTCACGCGGTTCGAGCAGGCGAGCGCGAGCGAGAGCGCGCCGACGGCCAGCGCCCAGACGCACCGACGGCGATGAAGCGGGAAACGCGGCCCGGGTCCGAGACCCAGCCGCGACGGCGTACGGGTCATAGACCGGATGTAACTACGCCAGTATCGGACCGTCAAGGCATTGCCGAGGCATTGCCGCCGTCGGGAGCTTCGGATAACGTCGCGTCACCTCATGTGTTTCGGTGAGCGCCGCGGAGAGCGCCGCGCCCGGGCGCTCGCGACAGGCGCGCTGGCGGCGCTGTTTTTCGCCTCCGGCCGGGCCGCCGCCACGCCGATCGACGATCCGTTCGTGACCGGAATGTCGTTCAGCTCGCCGACGGCGGGAGACCTGGGCGCCATCTACTGGAACCCGGCGGCGCTGGGCCTCATGCGCGGGTTCCAGCTGATGGTGGCCGGGACGGCGCGCTGGTCGCGGGTGTCGGTCTCGCGCGCGCCGATCGATCCGACGACGGGCGCCCCGGGCGGGCCCGGCGCGACGATGGCCACCGGCTCGGCGACGGCGACCGACTTCCGGCAACCCTTCACCTGGCCGCCCGGCCCGGGCTCGTACCTGGCCATCGGCTACGGCAGCGACCGCTTCACGCTCGCCTTCGCGGCGTACATGCCCTACCTCGAGCAGATCCACTTCCCGTCGCCGGGGTCAGGGTCGCCGGCCAGCGACGGGCCGACCCGCTACCAGATGCTCAGCCTCGACCTGCGCAACCTGGCGCTGGTGCCGGCGCTGGCGATCCGGTTCGGCAACGACTTCCGGGTGGGGCTGTCGTCGGGGTTCCTCTTCTCCACCGGCAGCCTGAGCTTCGACGAGGACACCGCGCTCACCCAGCCCGGCGGGCCCGGCATCGCCGAGAACCCGGCGGCGGCCGCCCAGTACAACATCGACTCGGGCCAGGGGATCGGCGACGCCAAGTTCTCGGTCACGCTGGGGGGCGGCATCTATTACCGCCACAAGAACCTGGAGGCCGGGCTCTCCTACCAGAGCCACCCGCTGGGCAGCCCGGTGGCGGGCGTCGAGGTGGCGGGCGACTCGACGACGGTGATCCAGCCGTCGGGCCGGCCGGGGGGCGGCGGCCCGGTCACCTGCGCCGGGCAGTCCGCCCGCTGCGTGTTCGGCGACGTCGTCTATCGATTGCCCGACGTGGTCATCGGCGGGATCACTTGGCACCTGCGGCCCGGCCTGCAGCTCGATGTGATGGCGCGCTGGATCTGGACGCACGAGCACGACAGGATCGACATCCGCCTGGTCGGCCCCACGCTGGACGCGGCGGGCCTCCCCCAGCACATCGTGCTCTACCGCGGATTTCACGACGTCGTCGACACGCGCGCCCGCATCGCCTACTGGTGGCGCGAGCGGCTGCGGGTCGGCGCCGAGCTGCGTGTGGAGAACGGCGCCGTCGACAACGACGCGATCAACGCCGCCGCCGTCGACGGATTCCAGATCGAGCCGGTGGTGCTGGCCGAGCTGCGCCTGGGCCGGAGATTCTGGCTCGGGGCCGGTTACGGTCTTACCATCATGCCCAGCGTGACCGTCACCAACTCGATCTTCGATCCGACCCAGGCCACCGCCTGCGCGGCCGCCGACGGCGACCTCGCCACCCAAGCTTGCCAGGCGCGCGCCAACGGGACCGCCAGGCCCACGGCCGCCGGGACGTACACCAGCCTGGTGCAGGACTTCGGGCTCACCTTCACGGTCCGGCTGTGAGCGCGGGCGCGAGGCACGGATGACGAACGCGGGACAGACGGCGGCGATCTCGGTGCTGGCGCTGCTGGGCTGCGCGGCCGCCTCGGCGCGGCGCGGGTCGACCACCTCCGCCGGCGGCGGCAGCGCCGGCGGCGCGCCACCCGCGGCGCCCGTCGAGGTGGCGCGCGCGCCCCTCGGCGCGCTGACGGTCAGCAAGTGGCGGCTCGCCAACGGGCTCGAGGTGGTGCTGCTCCCCGACCCGCGCGCCACCTCGGTCAGCTACATGACCTGGTTCCGCGTCGGCTCGCGCAACGAAGACGCGAAGGCCGGCGAGACCGGCCTCGCCCACCTGTTCGAGCACCTGATGTTCACGCAGACCAAGAGCTCCGAGGCCAACGCCTTCGACAGCAAGATGGACGCCGTGGGCGGCAGCAACAACGCCATGACCTATTACGACTTCACCGCCTACGTCGACGACATCCCGCCCACGGAGATGCGCCTGGCGACGACGCTGGAGGCCGACCGGATGGTCAACCTGGACCTGCGCAAGAAGCAGGTGGAGACCGAGCGCGACGTGGTGGCCGAAGAGCGCCTCGCCTCGGTCGAGGACAGCGTCGACGGGATCCTCGACGAGCTGATGTACGGGCAGGCCTTCAAGACGCATCCCTACCGCTGGCCGGTGATCGGCTCGATGAAGGACATCAAGGCGATGACCCAGGAGCGCGCGGTCGCCTTTTACCGGAAGTACTACGCGCCCAACAACGCGGTCCTGGTGATCGCCGGGCGGCTCGACGAGGCGGCGACGCTGGCGGTGGTCGCCGAGGCCTACGGGGCGATCCCGCCGTCGAAGAGCCTGCCCCTGGACGGCGCCAAGCCCGAGCGCGCCCCCGGCAGCGAGGTGCGCACGGTGATCAGCCGCCCGGTCCCGGCCGATCGCCTGGTCATCGGCTTCCCCGCGCCCGCGCTCGGCGCGCCCGATCGCGCGGCCTACGAGGTCCTGAACGAGCTCCTGGCCGGCGGCCCGTCGTCGCGGCTGAACCGCGCGCTGGTGGTCGAACGGCAGTGGGCCTCCTCGGTCCACGGCGACATCGCGCCGACGCGCGACCCGGGCCTCTACGCCATCTGGGTCCAGATGACCAAGGGACACAGCGCCGAGGAGGCCGAGCGGCTGGTCGTCGAGACGGCGGCCGATCTGGCGGCGCACCCGGTCGCCGCGGCCGAGCTCGGCAAGGCGGCGGCGCGGATGGAGGCGCAGTTCTGGCAGCAGCTCGGGTCGAGCCACGGGCGGGCCGAGACGCTGGGCGCGTTCGAGATCGCGGCCGGCGACTTCCGGGCGCTGCTGGCGCGCGGCGGCGAGTACGCGCGCGTCTCCGCTTCGGACGTTCAGAAGGCGGCCGCCGACTACCTCGGCACCGGCGCCCGCTCGGTGGTCATCGCCCGGCCGGGAGCGGAGACCAAGCCCGCGGGGCCGGTGGCGAGGCAGAAGCCGTGAGCGGCGTGGGCGCGCTGGTCTCCGCGGCGCTGATGGCCGCCGTCCCCCCCGCCCCGCCGTCGGCGGTCCCGGCGCCGCCCGGCGCGATCCGGCGCCCCGGGCCGGCCGGGTCGCTGCTCATCGTCGAGGACGACCACAGCGTCCCGCTGGTGCACGTGATCGTCGCCTCGCGCTCGGGGTCGGCCGCCGATCCGCGCCACCGCGAGGGGCTGACGAACCTGGCGGCCGAGTGGGCGCGCCACGGCGCCGGCGGCCGCACGCGCGCCGCGCTCGACGAGGCGTTCGACGCGCTCGGCGGCACGCTGGAGGTCCACACCGAGCAGGACGTCACCCGCCTCGAGGGCGAGGTGCTGGCCCGCAACCTCGACGCCTACCTGGCGCTGGTGGCCGACATCCTGATCCGCCCCGCCTTCGCGCCGGCCGAGTTCGCGCGCACGCGCCTGGAGGTCGAGGCGCAGATCGACGAGGGGCGCAACGACGACCGCCAGCTGTGCGAGCGGTTCTTCATGCGGAACGTCTACGGCGAGCACCCGTACGGCCACCCGGTCGACGGGCTGAAGGCATCGCTCGACGCCGCCACCGCCTCGGAGGCGGCCGCGCACTTCCGGCACCACTTCGGGGGAAAGAACCTCATCTTCGCCTTCAGCGGCGACGTCGAGCCCGAGGCGCTGGCCCGCACGCTGGAGCACACGTTCCGGGGCCTGTCGGCCGCGCCCGCCCCGCCCCCGAACGCCCTCGAGCTGCGCCCGCCGGTGTCGCTGACCGGCTGGCGGATCCAGCTGGTCGACAAGCCCGAGCGGCAGCAGACGCAGCTCATGTTCGGCCACCCCACGCTGCGCGCCGCCGATCCCGACTACGTCGCGCTGCAGGTGGCGGTGGCGGCGTTCGGCGGGCGCGCGATGAGCGCGACGCTGATGGACGAGGTGCGGCGCAAGCGCGGCCTCGCCTACGGCGCCTACCTGGTCTTGCAGGAGCGGCGCGGCTCGGGCGCCACGCTCGGCTGGGTCTTCTCGGGGACCGAGAAGACGGTCCCCACCCTGAAGCTGGTGCTCAAGCTCTACGTCGCCCTCATGGAGAAGGGGCTCGCCCCCGCGGACGTCGCCTTCTTCCAGCGTTTTCTGGCCGGTTCGCACGGCGCCGACATGGACGTCCCCGAGCAGCGGCTGGCCGCGCGCGTCTCCGCCGAGATCGCCGGGCTGCCGGGCGACTTCGTCGACACGTTCGCCGCGCGCGTGGCGGCGGTGACGCCGGCCGAGGTCAACGACGCCATCAAGCGTCACATCCACGCGCGCGACCTGGCGATCACCATGGTGGCCACCGCGCCGGAGATGAAGAAGCTGCTGGTCGAAGCGAAGATCCAGGAGAGCGCGATCGACGTCGTTCCGTACGACAGCTATTGACGTCGTGCCCGCCGGGCCCGGGATCGGTGCTACGCTGCCGCCGTGAGCGAGCAGGCCAAATCGGCGACGAACAAAGCCGCGCCGCGCGTGCTGGCGCGCGGCCGATACCTCACCTTCATCGACGACGGCGGGTGGGAGTACGTCATCCGGCCGCAGGTCACCGGGATCGTGGTCATCGTGGCGGTGACCGACGACGCCCGGGTACTGCTGGTCGAGCAGTGGCGCCCGGCGGTGCGCAAGCGGGTGATCGAGCTCCCGGCCGGCCTGGTGGGTGACGTCGAGGCGGACGAGCCGCTGGACAAGGCGGCCGCTCGCGAGCTCGAGGAGGAGACCGGGTTCTCGGCGCGCGAGATGGTCCTGGTCGGCACCGGCCCGATCGCGGTCGGCGTGAGCGACGAGGTCGTCTCCTTCTTTCATGCGCGCGGGCTGACGCGGGTGGGCCCGGGGGGAGGCGACGCCAGCGAGTCGATCGTCAACCACGAGGTGCCGCTGGCGGAGCTGCGCGCTTTCCTGGCGGCCCGCATGGCCGACGGGCTGCTGGTCGACGTGAAGATCCACGCCGGGCTCTCCCTGGCCGGCATCGCGGTGCCGGCGTGAGCGGTCCGCCGCTGACCGCCGGCGTGCCCCTGGGCCCGCTGGGGTTCGTGCCGCGGCTGGCGGCGCCCGGGAGCGCGACCTGGGAGTACACGGTCAAGCGCGAGCACTTCAACCCCAACGGCGTCCTGCACGGCGGCGTGGTGATGGCGCTGCTCGACACCGCGATGGGGCACGCGGTCGCCGCGCTGGTGGCGCCCGACGGCGCGTTCAACGCCGCCGCTCAGATGAGCGTGCACTTCCTCGAGCCGATCCGCGAAGGGACGGTCACCGCGCGCGCCGAGGTCCGCAAGTGCGGCAAGCGGCTGGCGGTGGTCGAGGCGGAGGCGACCGACGACAACGGCGTGGTGCTGGCCATCGCCACCGCCACGCACGCGGTCCTCAAACGGAAGCCAGCGCCGCCCGGGCGCGAGCCGGGTCGTTCGTGATCAGGCCGTCGACGCCCATCCGGCGGCAGGCCTGCAGCGCCGCCGGATCGTCGACCGTCCAGACGTTGACCATGTAGCCGCGGCGGTGCCAGCCGGCGACCCGCGCCGCGTCGCACAGGACCAGCTCGGGGTGCAGCGCGAACGGCCGCAGGACGGGCGCCAGCCAGGCCCGCCGCAGCGGCAACATCGACGCGCGCTCGAACAGCAGCGCCGTGCGCACGCCGGGCGCCCGCCGTGACCAGAGTCGCACCGCCCAGGGGTTGAAGGACGACACCAGCACGCGCGGCCCGGCGCCGGTGCGCTCGACGACGCCGGCCACCGCCTCGACCAGCGCCGCGACCGGACCGAAGTCGAGCTGGTTCGCCTTGAGCTCGATGTTGACCAGCAGCTCGGGGCCGCACGCCTCGAACGCCTCCTCGAGCGTCGGGATCGTCTCGCCGCGCGGGAGCCGCACCGCGCGCAGCTCGCGGTACGGGAGATCGCCGATCCGTTCCGGTCGTCCCCCGAGGCGCGTCAGATCGTCGTCGTGGAACACCATCACCTCGCCGGTGGCCGAGAGCAGAACGTCGAGCTCGACGCCGTCAGCGCCGTCGGCGCGCGCCCGGCGAAACGCGGCGGCCGTGTTCTCCGTCTCGAGCGCGCTCGCCCCGCGGTGCCCCAGTATCAAGGGGAGAAGCGGTACGCCCAGTGACCCTGGTCCGGGCCGACGCGGCTGCCACACACGAAAAGCGTACCACCGGCGAAGCGGCGCATTAAACTAGAGCCAATGTCCCGACGTGCACCCTCGGCCGTGGCCGGGGCTCTCGCCTTGGTGCTGGCTGTGGGGGGCGCGGGCGGTTGCGCGCACCACGCCGTCCCCGCTCCGGCCGGACCTGGGCAGGCGCTGGCCGGTGAAGCCTCCCGCATCGGCCCCATCACCTTCGAGGACGACTTCCTGGAAGCCCGCCTCGTCTTCCAGGCGCTCCCGCTCGCCTCGCCCCAGCGGGTCGCGCTGCGCGCCAAGCTGCTCCACTATCTCCTCGACCCGGTGCTGGTGCTCAAGGCCGACGACATCCGCCGGGAGACGCGCGAGCTCGAGAGCGACGACGTCTACGACACCGTCTTCGCCTCGCTGCGCGACGCGCTGGGGCTGTTCGACCCCTCCGAGCTCTGGACGACGCCCGCCCGGCTGACGCCCGAGGAGGCGCGCCTCATCCAGCCGGCGGCCGAGCTGACGCTGACGCTGTTCTCGCCGCGCGGCGGAGACCAGCAGGCGGTCCTGGCGCTGGCGGTCCTGGCCACGCTGTCGCCGGGCGATCCGCAGTGGGCCCAGCGCCTCGATCAGGTGGTGAGCTGGACCGAGGAGGAGAGCAACTTCGACGAGGGGGGCGGTCTGCACCGCGGCGGGAGCGCCGTCGACGCGCTCGAGAGCGCGCTCGGCGACTGGCCCGCGCCCGCGGTGGTGCAGCGGCTGGACGCGCTCTACCTGGCCCGGCAAAAGAAGCTCTCCACGGCGCTGCGCCACCCGCCGACCGGCGACTCCGCCCGCCGCGCGCTCGGCGAGCTCCTGCTCGCGCACGGCGACGAGATGCAGCGGGCAGTGACCAGCATGGCGGGCGCCTACCTTCGCGCCGGCCGCATCGCCGACGCCGCCGCACGAACTTCGGCGATGGCGGGGGGCGACGGCGACGACCCCGAGCTGCGCGGCCTGCTGACGGCGGCGGCCCGGCACGACGCGGCCAGCGCCGACTACCTGGCCCTGGCGCGGCGCTTTCTCCCCCGCGTGGATTTCCTGGGCGGGACGGCCAGCGACTCACCCGATCCGGTGGTCGCCTTCCGCGTGCTGGAGGCGGGGCTGGCCGCGCACCCGTCGGACCCCGAGCTGCTCGTTCTGTCGGCGCACGTCTCCCGGCTGCTGTCGTCGTACTTCCTCGCCATCCGCCGGCTGGAAGAGGCGCAGGCGGTGCTCGACGCCAACCCGGCCGCGAAGGACCTGGTGGGGAAGATCTCGGCGGAGCTGATCGAGCTCTACTTCGTGCGGCTGCGGCTGCGGCTCGATCCCGAGCGCGACACGCCCGCCTACGCCGAGGCTGACGACCTCAAGCGGCGGTTCGAGGAGGCGCGGCGCCGGTTCGCCGGCACCGAGCTCAAGGTGCGAGACGCCGACATCGACTTCGAGCTGGCGCGCAGCTACGTCAACGCCGGGCTCATCGATCGCGCCGAGCCGTTGTTCCTGCGCGCGCGCGACGAGGGCGAGCCGACGGCCGAGGTGACCGTCGAGCTGGCCAATCTGGCGCTCAAGCGCGGCGACCCGGCGCGCGCCACGCGGATCGTGCGCGAGGGGATCGACGCCCTGCGCGCCAAGGGGGCAGCGCAGGACACCATCGGCTCGGTCGAGGGGCGGGCCCGGCTGGACCGGCTGCTGGGGGACACCTTCGATGCGGTCGGCGACCGGGACGCGGCGTCGGCCGCTTGGCGCGGTTCCCTCATCGGGTGGGAGCGGCTCATGATCGAGCACCTCCGCCGGAAGAACGTCACCGAGGCGGCCGAGGCGACCGTGGAGGTCGGGAAGCTCCTCTATCTCCTGGGCCGGCGGGGCGAGGCGCTGCAGCGCTTCGACGACGCGATCGAGGCCGACGACGATCGCGATCAGTCCTACATCGACATCGTGGCCTTCCTGGTGCAAGCGGGCGAGACCGACGCCGCGCTCAGCGTCTATCACCGCGGGCTCGCCCGCCCTGGCCGCGCCGTCTCGGAGTATGTGAAGATCTACACCTCGCTGTGGGTGCTGGACCTGACCCGGCGGACCAACAAGGTCGGCGACCCCAAGGCCGAGGCCTATCTCCGCACGCTCGACGAACGGCACGGCGAGCTGCGCCCCCACCGCGGGGCGGCCTGGTCGCGGCTGCTCGGCCGATATGCCGTCGGCAAGATCCCGTACGAGCAGGCGCTGCAGGCCGCCAACACGACCGGCAAGCGCGCCGAGATCTACTTCTACGAGGCGATGCGCCGCCTCGAGGAGGGGAAGTCCGACGACGCGCACCAGCTGTGGCAGAAGGTGCTCGAGACCCAGATGTTCTCGTTCTTCGAGTTCGAGATGGCGTCGCGCTACCTCCGCACCGGGGCTCCCATCTCACCGGTCCTCGGCTCGGGGGCGAAGACGGCGGCCGAGGCCATCTGAACCCCTGCCCTCACCCGCGCGCACGACGCCCGTCGCAAGGCCTGCCCTCCCCCCGTCCTCTCCCGCAAGCGGGAGAGGGTGCCAGAGTCTCGATCGCCCCGACCGCCCCCACCGCCCCGACCGCCCCCGATCGCCCTTGGCGTCTGCTACGCGCGCGTCGACCGCGATCTCTCGAATCCGCGCCGCGCTCCGCACGTGGGCTCCTTGCGGCGCGTGGGCTGCCTTTTCAAATCGTGAGCGCAGCCCACGCGCCGCAAAGAGCTTCGTGCGGCGGTTGCGCTGGTTCGAGCGACACCGTTCGACGCGCACGAAACGCAGATCAGGCACGCCCGTAGGCTCTGCTCCCTCTCCCGCTTGCGGGAGAGGGTCGGGGTGAGGGTCAGGCCGAAGGCGTCGGAACCGAACCCGCAGCCGGAGGCGACGGCGAGGCCCCCACGCCCGGAAGCAATTCCCACCGGCGCACCAGCGCCGCCGGATCACCGCCGGCAGCCGCGAAGTCGGCGAGCAGATCGTCAGCCGGGGTGCGGCCCGCCGCGGCGTAAGCCCGCGGCGCCTCGAGCAGCCGCGCATCGGCCGCGCCGCCCGCCAACCTGCCCAGGCCGGCCTCGGCGATGCGGCACAGCTCGACCGCCAGCTCACGGACGGTGTGCTTGCCGAACCGGGCCGCCAGCCCCGCGGCCGGCACTGCCCGCCGCAGTGCCTCGCGCTCCTCGAAGGCGTGGTCCGCGACCAGCGCGGCCGCCGCGCGGCGCGCCTCCGGGTCTTCCAGGATTCCGCGCCAGAGCGCGCCGAGGCTGCGCGCCATCGGCATCGGCCCGGCGTCGGCGCCGCGCACCTCGATGTACCGTTTGAGGCGCACCTCGGGGAAGAGGGTCGACAGGTGCACCTCCCAGTCGGCCATGGACGCGCGCACGCCGCGCCATCCCTCGGCCAGGAACCGGCGAAAGGTCAGCCTCTCGACCGGGTGATACACGCCGTCGCGCACGACGAAGAACATCGGGACGTCGAGCGCCCAGTCGACGTAGTCGCGGAACCGGAAGTCCGGCTTGAACGCGAACGGCAGCAGGCCGCACCGGTCGGCGTCGGTCTCGAGCCAGATCGCGGCGCGGTAGCTCTTGTGCCCCGTCGGGCGCCCGAAGGCGATCGGGGACGCGGCGTAGAGGGCGGTGACGATCGAGGTCACCCCGTAGGCGGTCCGGATCTTCTCGGCCGCGTCGTCCTCGCTCGCGTAGTCGAAGTTGGCCTGCACGGTGGCGGTCAGCTTCATCATCTGGTGCGCCAGGCGGCTGTCGCGCCCGTACCGGGGGAAGTACTCGCGCATCACCACGTAGCGGCGCTTGGGCAGCCAGCCGATGTCGTCCAGTCCCCCGAACGGCCGAACGCCGGCGCCGATGAAGCGAACGCCGAGCGGCCGCGCCATCTCCGACACCTCGCGCACGTGCGCGTCCAGCGAGGCGGCGCACTCGGACGCCGTCGCCAGCGCCCCCCCGGACAGCTCCAGCTGTCCCCCCGGCTCCATCGTGATGCGGTCGCCGCCGCGGCCGAGCGCGATGGCGTGCCCGTCCTCGCGCGTCGCCTGGAACCCCCGCCCCTCCATCCGTCCCAGCAGCTCGGCCAGCCCCGGCTCGCCGCCGGCGCTGTCATAAGGGACGGGGCGACCATCGTCTCGAACCCCGATCTTCTCCTGCTCGATCCCGACGCGGAACTGGGCGCGGTCCTTCGCGCCCGAGCGGAAGTAGCCGACGAGCTCGTCGATGGTGAGGGGCGCCTCGGCCGCCCGGGGACCGGTTTCGTTGGGGGAGGAGCTGGACATGAGGTTCGGGGACCGAGGCGGACCACCCGAAGGGGACCGAAGGCTAGCCACCCCCCCCGCCCGCGTCAAATCCGATTCCGTCACGTCCAGTCGAATCACGCGGTTTCATTTCTGAAAGCTCTCGTACCGCTCGTGTGCTGCGGATAAAATTGACGCCGGTGGCGCATCGCGGGCACTTATCGGATGACCTAACTTCGTGCCCAGCTCCATGCACCTAAAGCTCACGCACCCCAAGCTCGCGCACAGTACTTCGATGACCATGTCGGGCCGAGGTTCCTGATTTTGGGAGGGTTTTTGCCCTTCCGCCGTATACTGCTCGTCCCGCCTAGTCCCCACATCCATGAGCCAGCCGTCCAGTCTATTCGTCGTCGACGCCGATGCCCGTAGCCTCGAGACTTTGACGTTCGGGTTCGAACGCGAGGGGTGCAAGGTGACGGGGACCTCGGACCTCGGCCGCGCCCAGCAGTTGCTCCGCCTGGCCTCGGCCGACCTGGCCGTCGTCTCCCTTCGCGAGCCAGAGCAGTCGTCGCTCGAGGTGGTCGCCGCCCTGCGAGGGGCGGTCAAGGAGCTGCCGGTCGTGGTGCTGGGACCGGAGGGGCGTCGGGCCGAGGCCCTACGGGCCGGAGCGGCCGACTACCTCACGCTGCCGACGTTTCTGCGGGACGTGATCGGCGTCGGAAGCTGAGCGCGCTCAGCAACAAGGCCGGCGCCACCTCGAACGACACCGCGACCGAGCTGCAGACCCGCCTGTCCGAGTACTACGGCCTCTTCTACCTGCTGCGCGCGATGGCGTCGTCCGAGCGTTCGGGGATCGTGACCCTGACCCGCGGCAATCGGCGCGCCGAGCTGCGGATCCACGAGGGGACGGTGGTCTCGGCCACCGTGGGGGCGATGCAGGGGCTGCCCGCGCTTCACCACCTGCTGCTGTGGGAGGAGGCGGCCCTGTCGCTCACCCGGCGTTCGATCCCCAAGCGCAGCCAGCTCCACCTGTCGTCGCAGGAGATCCTCGACGAGTGCGAGCGATTCCTGCGCGACTTCGCCCACGCGGCCCGGGATCTCGGCTCGCCGCGGACGCTCTACGCGCAGGTCGGCGAGCCGGTCGCCGAGCTGCGGGGTCTCCAGCAGAGCCAGATCGCCCCGCTCCTGCGGCTGTTCGACGGGCGGCGGGTCCTGGCGGACGTCATCGAGGAGAGCCCGTTCCGCATCTTCGACACCGTCCGCATGATCCGGCGCCTGCGGGACGCGGGCGTCCTCGGGATCCGCCCCGAGCAGGCCGCCCCGGACGCCACCCGCGACACGCGCACCGGCGCATCTCCGCTGGCCCCGCGCAACGGAGCCGCGAAATCGATGTTCGAGCAGTGGGCGATGGTCCCCGACCAGCGCGGCGTGGTCGGCGATCGGCGGCACACCAGCCGGAAGCTCCGCCCGCTGCAGACGCCCGCGGCGGCTCCGATCCCGCTCACGACGAAGAAGGGGGCCAGCGCCGCCGGCGAGATCGCGGCCCCCAGGCGGAAACCGACGCCGGCGGCCGCGACGACCAACCTGCTGGCGGTCGCGCCGACCGTCCAGGTGCAGCTCGACGCGGCCGGGGCGCCCGTCGGCCGGCCGCTGGTCCCGTCCGATCCGGCGTCATTTCCGGGGGCGGTGACGCCTCCGCCGGTCCGCGTCCGCGGCAACACCGGCCGTCAGGCCCCCCTCGAGGACGCCCCGCCCCCGCGGTCGAGCCGGACGCCGGCCCCGATCCGCCTCCGCGGCGACACCGGCAAGCACGCCCCTCTCGCGGACGCTCCGCCCCCGCGCGCCGAGCCCGCGCCCGCGCCGAGCGAGGCCCGCGGCGAGATCGGCACCCCGGCCTCGCTCGACGAGCCCCCGCCCCCGCGGGCCGAACCGGCGCCCGCCCCGAGCGAGGCCCGCGGCGAGATCGGCACCCCGGCCTCGCTCGATGAGGCCCCACCCCCGCGCACCGAGCCGGCGCCCGCCCCGGTGCGCGTGCGCGGCGACAGCGGCCGCCAGACCGCGCTCGAGGAGGCCCGGGGGCGGACGCCGATCCCGGTCCGGCGCAGCGGCAGCGGTCGCCACGCCCCCGTCGACGAAGCGCCGCCGGTCAACGGCGAGCGCCCGCCGGAGCGGTCGGAGCGGACACCCCGCCCGCGGAAGCTGAGCGGCGACCTCCCGACCATCGCCGCCAACGAGTTCGACGCGCTGGAGGCCGACTTCTTCGCGCGCGAGGCCGATCTCTACAAGCGCGAGGCGATCGAGACGTTCGACGATCTCGACACCGTGGCCGGGATCCCGGGCCGGAAGCCGCGCCCCAAGAAGTGAGCCCCGGCTGGGCGCCTCGCCCGCTCAGCTCTTCCAGACCAGCTCGATGCGCCCGATGGGGCTGTCGAACCGCAGCGTCAGCGATCCGGACTTCACCCCGGCGAACTCGCCGCCGGGCGCCGGGGCGTTGAACCGCACGCTGTAGGTCTTGGTGAACGGCGTCTTGGCGGGAAAGAACGCCCGCTCGTAGGCGTCGGGGAGCTTCTCCAGCCGCACCCGCTCCGAGGGGAGCTCGTGCCCGAGCGCATCGACCAGGGTGACCCGCCAGGCGGTGCTCGCCTTGTCGAGGTCGTTCCAGTCCCAGTTGGCGCTCTGGGCGGTCACGTGGAACTCGTAGATGGTGTGATAGGCGTCGCGCTGCGCCTGCCGCAGCTCGGCCCGCTTGGCGTCCGACAGGTTGTAGATGGCCGCGTACTTCTCGATGTACGACTCGCGGAAGTCCCAGCTCTTGAAGGTCGCCCAGACCTCCAGCGACTTGTCGATGGTCTGGTGCGCGGCGAAGTCGTGCCGGGTCCAGCGCTCGTAGACGCCGGGATAGTCGCCCGGCAGGTAGTCGCGCGGCGTCTCGGAGAAGTCGACGACGACCTGCTTCTGGACGGCGCAGCCGGCGACGAGCCCGGCGAGGAGCCCGAGCCAGGTTGCCCCGCGACGCCCCCGCCCGGTCATGGCAAGCCGCGCGGCTCGAACGACGGGCGCGTCAGGGGCGCGAGGAGCTGCTTCCGGTTCTCCTCGAAGAGATCCGCGCCGATCGTCGCCATCGAGAGCGGATACTAAAGCCCTTCGAGCGGGTTGTCGCTGATCTCGTGCTTGCCGGGCGCGTGAACGTTCGGTGACTTCGCCGTCTCGGTCTTGGTGCTGCCCGACGACGTCGCGTGCTTGGTCGGGCGCGACTGCTGGGACTGCGCCTGTGCCCGCGCCTGCGCCGCCTCGGCCCGGATCTTGGCGCGCTCTTCCTCGCTCTTGGCGTTGGCGAGCTTCTCGTTCATGTCCTTCTGGATCGAGGTCAGCTTGCTCTGCAGCTCGGCCTCGCGCTGCTTCGCCTCGGCGCGCGCTGCCTCCAGCTCCCGCTGGGCGGCGGCCTGCTCTGCCTGGTGCTGGGTGTACATCTTGTACCCGAGCCCGCCGCCGGCGGCGATCAGGACGAGGGCCACGGTCACCACCGCCTTGACCGGCGAGTTGGTCTTCTTGTGCTGCATCTCGAGGCGCATGCGCTCCTCGTGGATGCGCATCTCGCCCTCGACGCGGGCGCGACGCTCGGCCTCCTGGAGGCGCATGTGGTCCTCGCGCTGCTTCGCCGCGACGTCTTCCTCGGCCCGGCGGATCCGCTCGGCCTCGTCGCGCTGGCGTCGCTCCTCGGCCTCGCGCGCGGAGCGCTCGGCCGCTTCCTTGGCGGCCCGCTCGGACTCTCGGCGGGCGGCCAGCTCATCCTGCTCCTGGCGGACGCGGTCGTCTTCGATCCGACGCAGCTCCTTCAGCGAAAACAGAACCGAATTCTCACGTCGATCGGACATGGGTCCTTTCCTGGTAACACGAATTTCCGCCCGCTACAACGCGCCGGGGCGTTCGGCAGAGCGAACCGTTTACTTGAACGAGGCCAGCAGCTTGTCGATCGCGGCGTTGTCGCGCGTCGACTTCGGCGCCGCCTTCTTGTCGTCACCCGAGCCCTTGGCGGCGACGGTGGCCTTGCCGCTGCCGCCGCTCTTGGCGGTCGCCTTGCCGTGGTGGTGGTGGTGGCCGCTGTTGTCGGCCAGCGCCGCCGCCTTGGCGTCGGCAGCCGCCTTCTCCTTGGCTTGCTTGGCGGCCAGCTTGTCGGACTCGACCTTGGCCTTGGCGGCGGCCTCCTTGGCGGCGGCCTCCGCGATGCGGGCCTTCGCCGCTTCGGCGGCGGCGTTCGCCTCGGCCGTCCGCGCGGCGATGACGGCGTCGCGCTGGTGCTCGGCCGCGACCAGCCCGACGTGGCGTCGGTAGGTCGCTCCCCCGAGCAACAACATGGAAACAGCCAGCAAGGCACCGATGATCTTCGTCGCGGCCACAGCCGGGTGCGCGCGCTCCGACGGAATCTCGAACTTCGGGAGCACCACTTTCTCGCTCATCGCTCGCTCGCTCCTTTGGGCCTCTCGTCCGACGCGAACAAACTACGCTCCGGACGAGAAGCTGATTGTAAGTGGTGGAAAAATCACATGCAACCGATTAAGCCCGGACGAGCTTGAGTGGCGACAGCCCCCCCCTTTTGTCCCACCTTGGTCCCATCCTGGTCGCACCTCGGTCCCGGCTCCTCGGCCGACGTCGCCGTCGCCGTCGCCCGCGCGGAACACTTTGCGGGCGAACGGCGGCGCGCTATGGTGGCCGCCTTCCTGAGCTCACCCCGGCGAAGGAAACCGCCGGTCCGATGCCCCATTACGTCGATCTCCACGCCCACTATCTCCCCGCCCTCGACGACGGCGCCACCGATCGGAAGATGTCGTTGCAGATGGTCCGGGGAATCGCGGCGCTCGGGTTTTCGGATCTGTATGCCACGCCGCACCAGCGGGCCGGAATGTTCATGCCGGCGCGCGAGGCGATCGACGCGGCCTTCGCCGCGGTCAAGGATGACGCCCGCGACGCGGGGGTAGGCGCCACGCTCGGCCTCGGCGCCGAGAACTTCTGGGATACCGTCCTGCACCAGCGCCTGCGCGAGCGGACGGTCCCCTCGTACGGCGGCGGCGCCGCCTTTCTGTTCGAGGTGGGGACGCAGATGATGCCGGCGGGGATCGAGAACGAGCTGTTTCAGCTGCGCGTGGGCGGTCACCTGCCGGTGATGGCGCACCCCGAACGGTACGTGCCGGTGCAGAAGGATCTGGCGCTCGCCGAGCGGCTCAGCCGGCACGCGGCGCTGCTGATCGACCTGGGTGCCCTCGACGGCGCGCACGGAAAGCAGGAGATGAAGACGGCGCGCAAGCTGGTGCTCGAGGGGCTGGCGGCGGCGGGCGCCTCCGACACCCACCGGCCGGAGGATCAGACGCGCGTCGCCGCCGGAATGGCCTGGATCCGCAAGCAGCTCGGGGACGGCGCCCTCACCGTGATGCTGGAGGAGAACCCCCGCCGCATGCTGGCCGGCGAGCTCCCCGAGACCCCGCTCGCGTCATGAGCCGCCGTCTGTTCATCCAGGCATTCCTGTCGCTGGTGGTGGGCGGCGTCTGCGTCGCCTACGCGGTGCACGGCATGGACCGGCACGCCGTCTGGGAGGCGCTGCGTTCGCTCGCCCCGTCGACGATCGCCATCTACGTCGGGACCCTGGTGGTGACGCACCTGCTGCGCACGCTCCGCTGGGAGTACCTCCTGCGGGCGCTCGGGACCTCGCTGCCCTTCAAGCGCCTGCTGCCGATCTCGTCGGCCGGGTTCATGGCCATCCTCGCGCTGCCGGTGCGGCTGGGCGAGTTCGTGCGCCCCTACCTGGTGGCGCGCGAGCGCGACGTCCGCATGAGCGCCATGGTGGGCGCGGTGGCCGTCGAGCGGATCGTCGACGGCCTGCTCGTCTCGCTGGTGTTCTTCGGCGCCTATCTGCAGTCGGCGGGCGCCCTCTTCTCGCCCCAGCTGCGCGCGGCCGCCTGGCTGTCGCTCCTGGGCTTCGTCGGTCTGATGGTCTTCCTGGTTCTGGCCCAGCTGTGGACCGATCGGACCATCGCGGTGGTGCTCCGGATGACCCTCATCCAGTGGCTGGCCCCGGCGCGGGCGCAGTCGATCGGCGAGAAGCTCCGCTCGCTCATCTCCGGGTTCCGGGCGCTCGCCGATCGCAAGAACTTCTCCATCTTCCTGGTGCAGTCGATCCTCTACTGGGCCTCGAACGGGGTCGGCATGTGGATCCTGGCGCGCCGGATGAACCTGCCGATCTCTTTCGGCGCGGCGCTGGTGACGATGGCCTTCACCGGCGTGGTGCTGACGCTGCCGAACTCGCCCGGGCTGGTCGGCCAGTTCCACGCCGCCATCAAGATGGGCCTCGCCGCCTACCTCCCGGCGGCGGTGGTCAACTCGAGCGGGATGGCCTACGCCATCGTCCTCCACGGCGTGCAGACGCTCTGGTACATCGGCGCCGGCGTGCTGTCGCTGCCGGCCCTGTCGCGCGCCGGGGCCCACGTCTCGCTCAGCGACGCCGTCCGCGAATCGACCCACGCCGCCGAGGTCGAGCAGGCCTGACCCACCGGACAGGACGACGCAGGACGGTCAGATGATCGCCTCGAGCGCCGACGGGCTCAACCCCTCGGCGCTCATCGCGGGAGGTTCGGAACCCTCTCAGGGTTCCGAAAGCTCGATGACGGGAGCGCCTTCCTCGATGGGCGCCCCTTCCTTGGCCAGCACGGCGGCGACCTTGCCCGCCGCCGGCGACTCGACCGGCATCTCCATCTTCATCGACTCGAGGATGGCGACCGTGTCGCCCTCGGCGACGGTGTCGCCGACCTTGACGTTGATCTTCCAGACCGTTCCGGTGATGTGCGCGCTCACGGTGATCGCCATGGCGCCCGAGGGTAGGAACGAGCAGCCGCGGCGTCAAGAACCGCCGCGAGGCCGTGGCAGCGAGGCGCGCATGTGAAAGGCGAGCTCGGCGTCGCGGTAGCGATGCTCGGGGCCGCGCACGCAGGCGATCCGCGCCGCACAGGACAGGCGGCAGGGCTCGGCGACCAGCCGCCGGGCGTGGCAAGCCACGACGTCGAACCCGGGGCGCGCCACGGCCCCCGCCGGGCAGGCCGCCACGCAAGGGGCGTCGCACCCCTCGCACCCGTCGCCGGCGGGCGGCGCGGACGGCAGCGGGCGATCGAGGACCACCAGCGCGCGGTAGGCCCACCAGGGACCGAACCGCGGGTGAATCTGCAGGCCGAGCGGGCCGGGTCCGCCCAGCCCCGCCGCGCGCCCCAGCCGCTGGAACGGTATCAGGGGGGCAGTGCCGAAGGGGAAATGAACCGCGTGCGCCACCCGCAGCGGCGCCAGCGCCGCCGCGACCGCGCGCTCGACGGCGCGGGCGGTGTAGCGGTCGAGAGGATTCGGCGCCCCGTCGGCGGCCTCCGGCCCGCGCTCGAAGAGATCGAAGAAGGCCGGCCCGCCGGAGCCGGCGACCAGCGCCCCGGCCGCGCCGGAGAGGAGGTCGCCGAGGCGCAGCGGCGCGGCCACCCGGTCGAACGCCGCCGGCGCGAGCGGCAGGCAGACGTTCAGGCCGAGCGCGCCGAGCGCGGGCGAGAGGGCCGCGAGCGGCCCGGAAGACGCGTCGGTTGCTTCGCCGCCTTGCGACGTGGGGAGCCCCCTACTTCAGCTGGAACGGGTACGGCGTCGTGAGGCCGTCCGACGGCGGGAAGGAGGCCGACTTGACCGCCTTCTCGACGCAGGCGCCGCTCGGCGTGCCGGCGAACTTGCCGGTCACGGTCGCCGACGAGACCTTGCCGCTCTTGGCGATGACGACGTTGACCATCGCCATCCCCTGCACCTTGTACTCGTTGTAGCAGGCCTGGACCTTCGCCTTGACCGAGTTCATCCCCGCCACGACGGCGCTCTTGGCCAGCGGCCCCGCCGGCTTGGCGTCCTCGTCCGCGGCCCTGGCCTTGCCGCCGCCCGCGCTCTTGCGCGACGGGCTGGCGTCGTTGATCAGGTCGTCGAGCGACTCCGGGCCCTTCTTTTTCTCGGCCGGCGCCGCCGCGGCGACCGGGGCCGAGGCGCCCTTCTTCTCGTCGGCGCCCTTCTTCTCGTGCTCGTGGCCCTTGCCGCCGTGGTGATGCTCGTGCTCACCCTTCTCGCTGGCCTTGGCCTCGGGGCTCCCCTCGCGCGGCGGAAGATTCTCGTCGGCGATGGTGCTCGGCTTCTTCGCCTCCGCGGCGGCGGGCGCGGCGGCCGCGGCCGGCTTGGGCTGTTCGGGCGCCGGCACCTGCTCGACCCGCTCGACCAGCTCGGGCGCCTTGGTGGTCATGACCTTGTAGGCCATGAAGCCGATGCCTCCGACGGCCAGCAGACCAAGCACGAGCGCCAGGTAGACCCACTTCGGCGGACCGCTGCTCGACGGCAACGGCAGCAGCACGGGGGCGGCCGGCGAGAAGGATCCGAAGGCCGGCAGATCGTCGACCGGCGAGGGACCGGAGCTGCCGAGGCCCACGCTGCCGAACGAGGACGGACCGTTGCTCGAGCTGCCGAGCGTGCTGGCCGCCATCTGGCGGATGTCGATCAGGCCCGAGCCCTCGGTGACCGAGGTCCCCGAGGGGCCCGACACGCTGGCGGCCGGCTTGGCGGCCGGCATCGCCAGCGACTGCAGGTTCGACAGCGAGAACAGCACCGAGTTCTCGTGGCGCTGGCCGGTCAGGCTCTCCACGCGTCCGCCGTCGTGGCCGGCCGCCGCCGCGCCGCTCGAGGGCCAGCTGGAGGTCTCGGCCGCCGGCGCGGCCGCCGAGCCGAACAGATCGCCGCCGCCGCCCTTGGCCGGGGCCGGGGCCGCGAACACGTCGCTGCCCGCACCGCCGCCGCCGAACAGCGAGCGACCGGCGCCCGAGGGGCGTCGCGCGCGATCGGCGCCGTTGCTTCCGGACGCCGCGGCCGCGGCGCCGGTGAACAGCTCGTTGCCAGCGCTGACCGCGCCGGAGACCTCCTCGGCGACGTGGCCCGCGAACTCGGGGACCGCGGACAGCTTCACCCAGTCGGCGAACCCTTCCTTCCAGGTGTAGGTGTCGCCCTTGACCTCGCCGCGCTCGATCTTGGTGCGCACGTCGGCATCGGAGATCGGGCCGACCTGCTCGCCGTCGATCACCAGGTGCCAGCCGCCTTCACTGGCGGGCGCGGCGGTCGCCTCGGCGCCGCCCGACTCGCCGCCCCGCACCACGATGATGTGGCTGCACTTCTTGCAGCGGATCTTGAAGACCTTGCCCCGAACCTTTTCGTCGGCAATCGAGTACTTGGTCCCGCAGGAGTCACAAACGATCTTCATCAACGCCTCGATTCAGGGGGAACACACCGCAAGCGCGGAAAACGTCACTGGAAAAGGGCACCATTATAGAGGTCCCGTGCCCGCACGCAAGCGAAGCCACGCCGGTTTCCCAGCGAATTCGAAGGATTAAGCTGGCATTTTTTCGGGCCGCGCGCGCGGCGCAGTTTCGGGCGCGCGGCTCAGCCGGCGAAAGGATCTCGGCTGACCACCGTCTGCGAGCGGCCGGGGCCCCAGGAGGTGGCCCAGACCGGAATGCCGACCAGCGCGCTCACCCGCTCGACGAAGCGAGCCGCGGCCGCCGGAACCGTCGCCCCGGTCGAGCCGGAGGATCCGACACTGCCGACACTGCCCGCGCTGGAATCGGGCCACCCGTCGAGCTCCTCGAACACCGGCTCGGCCGCCGCGAGATCGTCGAGATCGACCGGCATCTCGTCCAGGGTCCGCCCGCCGAAGCGGTAGCCGACGCAGATCTTCACCCGCTCGAGCCCGGCCAGGACGTCGAGCTTGGTCAGCGCCAGCGACTCGATCCCCGAGAGGCGCACGGCCAGCTTCAGGGCCGGGATGTCCAGCCAGCCACAGCGGCGGGGGCGACCCGTGACCGACCCGAACTCGTGCCCCTTCTTGCGCAGCAGATCGCCGGTCGCCTCGGTCAGCTCGGTGGGGAACGGCCCGTCGCCCACGCGGGTGGCGTATCCCTTGGCCACCCCGACGACCGTATCGATCTTCGTGGGGCCGATCCCCAGCCCGGCGCAGGCGCCGCCGGCGGTCGTCGAGGACGAGGTGACGAACGGGTAGGTGCCGTGGTCGAGGTCGAGCAGGACGCCCTGCGCTCCCTCGAACAGCACGTTGTCGCCACGCACGACCGCGCCGTGCACGGTGCGCGAGGCGTCGCCGACGAACGGGCGGATCTCCTCGGCCAGCGCCAGGTACCGAGCCGTGACCTCGCCCGCGTCCGGCACGGCGACGCCGTGGGCCTTGAGGCTCGGCGCCATCACCGCCAGGTGGCGGTCGAGCCGGGCGCGGAAGCGCTCGGGGCGAAGCAGATCGCCCATCCGCAGCCCGATGCGGGCCGCCTTGCTCTCGTAGGTGGGACCGATCCCCTTCTTGGTGGTCCCGATGCCGCCCGGCCCGTCCTCGCGGAGGCGATCGATGTCGAGGTGGTGCGGCAGCGTCAGGTGCGCGCGCTCGGCGACCACCAGATCAGCCGTGCCCTTGATGAAGCCGTGGCCGCGGAAGGTGCGGATCTCGTCGACCAGCACCGCCGGGTCGATGACCATCCCCTCCCCCAGCACGCAGGTCACGCCGTCGCGCAGGATCCCCGAGGGGATGAGCCGCGTGACGTACTTCTTCCCCTCCACGACCAGGGTGTGGCCGGCGTTGGCGCCGCCGGCCCAGCGGACGACGAAGCGCGCCTTCTCGGTCAGGAGGTCGACGATCTTCCCTTTCCCTTCGTCGCCCCACTGCACTCCGACGACGATTACGACTGCCATGTTTGTTTGGTCCTCGCTGAGGGTGAAACGCGTGTCTCGAGCGCGCCGGCGACCGCCTCGACGTCGACCGCGAAGCCGACCGCCGGGCTGGGACGCCCGTAGCGGGCCAGGAGGTCGTCGTAGCGGCCGCCGCGCAGCACGGCGTCGGGCGCGCCGGTGACGAACGCCTGGAAGCGGACGCCGGTGTAGTAGTCGAACCCGCGCACCTCGCCGAGATCGACGTGCAGCCGGGCGTCGAGCTTGCGGCGCTCGACGGCGGCCACGATGGCCGAGAGCTCGCCCAGCGCGCGCCGGATGCCGGCGGTGGGCGCCGACTTGGCCGCGTCGGCGAGCAGCGCGGGCGCGCCCGACAGCTCGGGCAACCGGCGCGCGAAGGCCAGCACCGGCTTGCTGCCGCGCGCGGCGCGCAGCACCTCGTCGAGCCCGGCGCCGTCGCGCTTGGCGATGCAGCGGCGGGCCGCTTCCAGCGCCGGCTCGGGCAGCGCCAGCGCCCCGATCACCTCGCGCGCCAGCCCGAGGTGGCCGAGATCGATGGTCGGGCGCGGCAGGCCGACGGCCGCCAGCGCCTCGACGCCGAGCGCGATCACCTCGGCGTCGCCGTCGGGGCCGGCCACGCCGGCCAGCTCGACGCCCGCCTGTGACAGCTCGCGCTGCCCGCGGCCGGCGCGCTCGAGCCGCACCACCGTCCCCTCGTAGCAGAGGCGCACGGGCCCCTTCTGGTCACGAAAACGGGTGGCGATGAGCCGCGCGATCTGGGGCGTGATGTCGGGGCGCAGCGCCACCACCTGCCCCGAGCTCGGCTCGACGAAGCGGACGGTCGCCGCGCGCGCCGCCGCGCCGAGCCCCAGCGCCAGCACCTCCTCGTACTCGAAGGCCGGCGTGATGACCCGCTCGAACCCCGCGCCGTCGAACTCGGCCAGCAGCGTCTCGATCACGCGCAACCGCGCCGCGGCTGCCCGCGGCGCGTGATCGCGCATCCCCGTCGGGAGTCTGAGCGTCGGCGCGCGGGGGGCCTCGGCCGATTTGGTCCCGCGCGCAGGCACTACTTGACCGCGTTGCGGACGATGCCGTCCTTGAGGAAGCCGACGAACACCTCGGCCAGCTCGATCGCCACCTTCTCCTGCGCCTCCTTGGTGGAGGCCCCCAGGTGCGGGACGGCGATCAGGTTCTCCTCGGCGAACAGCGGCGACGGATCCGGCGGCTCCTTGGCGAACACGTCCAGCGCCGCGCCCGCCAGCTGCCCCGACTTGAGCGCCTCCAGCACCGCGTTCTCGTCGACGATGCCGCCGCGCGCGCAGTTGATGAGGCAGGCGCCCTTCTTCATCTTGGCGATGCGGGCCGCGTCGAAGAGGCCCTTGGTCTCGGCCGTCGCCGGCACGTGCAGCGTGATGTAGTCCGACTGCGCAACCAGCTCATCGAGCGAGACCTGCTTGACGCCGTCCGGGAGCTGCTTGGGCGGGAAGGGGTCGTACCCGATGACGTTCATCTTGAGCCCGACGCCGCGCTCGGCCGCCTGGCGCCCGATGTTGCCGAGGCCGATCACGCCCAGCGTCTTGCCGGCGATCTCGGTCCCCATGTACTTCTTCTTCTCCCAGATCCCCTGCTTCATGCTCTGGGCGGCCTGCGGGATCTTGCGCGCCAGCGCGAACATGAGGCCGATGGCCAGCTCGGCCGCCGCCGCCGCGTTCCCCTGCGGCGTGTTGATGACCAGGATGCCCTTCTCGTTGGCCGCCTTGACGTCGATGTTGTCGACGCCGACGCCGGCGCGGCCGATGATCTTCAGCTTGCCCGGGTTGGCCAGGGTATCCGCCTTGATCTTGCTGGCCGAACGGATGCCGATGCCGTGGTATTCGCCGATCACGGCGGCCAGCTCTTCCGGCTTCATGCCGGTCTTCACGTCGACGGTGAACCCCGCCTTGCTGAGGATCTCGACCGCCTTCTTGGACATGTCGTCGGCGATGAGGACTTTGATCGGCTCGGCCATGGCTTGCTCCTGTGTGGGAAGACTTGCGGTGGTGGAAATCTAATCAGGCGCGGCGGGTCTCGGCGAACGTGGCCTGCGCGGCGGCGACGCCCGCTCCCGGCCGGATCGAGAAGCCGAGATCGGAGAGCGTCATCTCGAGCCCCGAGATGGCGGTGATGATGTCGAACTGGCTGTAGTAGCCGACGTGGGCGATGCGGACGATCTTGCCCTTCAGGTGATCCTGGCCGCCGGCGATGGTGATGCCGTAACGCGAACGCATCTGGATGATGACCGCGGTCCCGTCGATCCCGGCGGGCACCCGGAAGGCAGTGACTGAATTGACCGGAGACGAGGAGAAGAGGTCGAGCCCCAGGCCGCCCGAGGCCGCCCGCGTCGCCTTGGCCAGCCGCTCGTGGCGCAAGAACACGCCGTCCAGCGTCTCCTCCTTCAACATGCGCAGCGACTCGCGCAGGCCGACGATCAGCGACACCGCCGGGGTGAAGGCGGTCTCACCCTTCTCCTGCGCCTTCTGCTCGCGCCGCAGGTCCAGGTAGAAGCGCGGCAGGTTGGCGCGCTCGTTGGCCTTCCAGGCCTTCTCCGACACGGAGACGGCGGCCAGCCCCGGCGGCAACATGAGCGCCTTCTGCGACCCGACCGCCACCACGTCGAGCCCCCACTTGTCGACCGGGACGTCGTACACGCCGATCGCGGTGATGGCGTCGACGCACAGGATGACGTCGTCGTGCTGGCGCACCACCTTGGCGATGGCCTCGATGTCGTGCTTGGTCGCGGTCGAGGTCTCGCAGGCGGTGGCGTAGACGGCCCGCACACCAGGGTTGGCCTCGATGGCGGCCGCCACGTCCTTGGCGTCGACGCTCTTGCCCCACTCGACGTCGACGTAGACGCAGGCGATCCCGTAGGCCTCGCAGATCTTGCCCCAGCGCTCGCCGAACTTGCCGCCGCGGATGACGACCGCCTTGTCCCCCGTGCGCAGGAAGTTGCAGACCGCCGCGTCCATGGCGATGGTCCCCGACCCGGTGAGGACGATCGGCTGCTGCTTGGTCTGCATCAGCCACTTCAGCCCCTCCTGCACCTCGCGCAGGCACTCGGTGAAGGCGGGCGCCCGGTGGTAGAGGATCGGCCGGGCCATGGCCAGGAGGACCCGCTCGGGAACGGGGGTCGGGCCGGCGGTGAGCAGATACTCCTTCATGGTGGCTCTTTTGCGTGCCTTGGACGCGCCTTTGGGCTGTGGCGGCGGCCCGAGTTCTAATACAACTTCACCACCAGATCCACCGATGTCCCTCGCTCAATTCGCCGACGCCAGCTTCGCCTACCCCGGCAACGACATCCTCGTCGGCGCCTCGCTCCTGATCCGTCCGGGCGACCGCCTGGCGCTGCTGGGGCCGAACGGCACCGGCAAGTCGACCGCGCTGCGGCTCCTGTCGGGCGACCTTCAGCCCGACAGCGGCGACGTGCGCGTGCTGGGGCGCGCCTCGGTCGCCTACCTGCGCCAGTCGCAGGAGCTCGAGGGCGGCGGCACGCTGATGGAGGCGCTGCTGGAGCCGTTTGCCGATCTGCAGCGGCTGCACGACGAGATGGCGGTGCTCGAGACCAAGCTGGGCGAGGGAAGGCCGGATGACCTCGCCCGCTACGGCGAGCTGCAGGAGCGCTACCAGCGCGGCGGCGGGTACGAGCTGGAGGCGCGGGTCAAGCGCCTGACCCACGACGTCGGCTTCTCGGACAGCGATCTCGCGCGCGCGGTCGAGACGCTGTCGGGCGGCGAGCGTGGCCGGCTCGAGCTGGCCAAGGTGCTGGTCCGCCAGCCCGATCTTTTGCTGCTCGACGAGCCGACCAACCACCTCGATCTGGCCGCCATCGAGCGGCTCGAGGCTTACCTGGCCGAGTACCAGGGGGCCTTCGTGCTGGTGTCGCACGATCGCGCCTTCATCCGGGCCGTCTGCAGCGAGATCGTCGAGCTGGAGAACGGCAAGCTCACGAAATACCCGTTCCGCTACGACAAGTACGTCGTCGAGCGCGCGGCGCGCATCGAGCGCGCGACGGCCGAGTACGAGCGGCAGAAGGAGCACGTCGAGAAGACCGAGGACTTCATCCGGAAGAACCTGGCCGGGCAGAAGACCAAGCAGGCGCAGAGCCGCCGCAAGATGCTGGAGAAGCTGGAGCGGCTCGAGCGCCCGGACGACCAGTGGCAGCACGCCGGCAAGATCGCCCTCAACTTCCAGACCGGCGGCGATCTCGGCGGCAAGGAGATCATCCGCGCCCCCAAGCTGACGGTCGGCTACCCGGGCGCCAAGATCCTCGACGACGTGACGGTCAACGTCTACCGCGGTGACAAGGTCGGCATCGTCGGCCCCAACGGCAGCGGCAAGTCGACGCTGCTCAAGACGCTGATCGGCGAGCTGCCGCCGCTCGGCGGCAAGGTCGAGCTCGGCACCGGCGTCCGCATCGGCTACTTCGACCAGAAGCTGGGGACCCTCAGCGAGGACCTGACGCTGACCGACGAGATCCGCTCGGTGCGGGCCGACCTGTCACCCGAGGTGGTGCGCCAGTATCTCGCCAAGTTCCGCTTCTTCGGGGACGACCCCTTCCGCACCGTGCGGGGGCTGTCCGGCGGCGAGCGCAGCCGGCTGGCGATGGCGAAGATCATGCTCTTCCCGCGCAACGTCCTGGTGCTCGACGAGCCGACCAACCACCTCGACATCCCCGCGCGAGAAACGCTGGAGGACGCGCTCGGTGCCTACGAGGGGACCCTCATCACCGTCAGCCACGACCGCTACTTCCTGGACCGGATCTGCACCCGCCTCCTGGTCATCGACGGCACGCACGTCGAGTCTCACGCCGGCAACTACAGCGACTGGCGCGAGAGGATGAAGAAGCAGGCCGCCGCCACCCCGCCGGTCGCCAAGGCGGAGCCGGTCGCCACGCCGGCGCCCAAACCGGCACCCAAATCTCTTTCCGAGTCGACGGCCACGCGGGAGGCCGACAAGCGGCGGGAGCGCGAGCAGCGCCGGCTGGCGCGCCGCGTGGAGACACTGGAGGCGGATGTGAGCAGGCTGGAGGCGGAGCTCCACGCCGTCCGCGCCGACCTTGTCGCAGATCACGCCGGCGACTGGCAGAAGCTGCACGCCCTGGCCGAGCGCGAAAGCGAGCTCGACGCCCTCCTGGCCCGCCGGATCGCGGAATGGGAGGCCGCCAGCGCTGCGGCTCTCAACCCGAATACTGATTCCTCCGATTGACCGTTTCGTCGCCTGCGGGCGAATTCCGGTTTGCCGGCCGCAGCATTGCATCGGCCTCGCTGGGTTTTACTTTGATCGTGTAAACTTGAGGGGTTCTCTCCGGGAGGTATCCGGATGCGGTTCGCTGGTTTGGTCGCTTGTGGGTTCGCCGTAGCCGCTGGCGGCTGCGCGACACATCCGACCCCACACGTCAGCACCCCCACGCCCGCCGTCCCCAGCGAAGTATCGGGGATCTGGGACACTCTGTCGCGCACGACGATCGGCGAAGGCGTCGGCGCAGGCGACACCCGGATCGAAAAGCAGGAGTGGCACCTGACGCAGGCCGGGAGCGCCATCAGCGGCTACTACATCGCCGCCCTGACCTTCGTCTCGGGTGACGGCCGCCCCTACATCTGCAGCCGCCGGCCCGAGTTCTCGGCCACGCAGACCTTCAACGTCTCGGGACGCGTCCACAACGGACAGATCGAGCTCGAGGAGAAAGAGCAGCGCACCGGCCAGGAGAGCCGCTGCGATCTGGGCCAGAAGCGCCTCGCCCACTACAGCGGCCGGCTGGACGGCGACGTGCTGACCCTGAGGAGCGGCGCCCAGCGCCAGACGCTGTACAGGATCCGCCACCCGGAGCAGGGCGAGCCTCTGCTGGCCGAGGCCGGTGAGTCGGCCGCCCTGGGTGAAGGCAGTGACAGCGCCGACGAGGGCGGCGGTCCCCGCCTGCCCGATCACTCGCCCGCGCCCGCCTCGACGGTGTCGACGCTACCGCCCGCCGACGTGAGCGGCATGTGGATCTGGGAGCACAGCGGCGTCGTCCCGGGCGGCGACGAGAAGCAGGAGCGCGAGGAGTGGCACGTCACCCAGAACGGCTCCAAGCTGTCGGGCTACTACGATCGCGTCGTCCACCAGGTCTCGACCGACGGCCAGGCCTACCGCTGCAGCATGGCGCTCGACTTCCAGATCGTCACCCGCTACCAGTTTCGCGGCGAGGTCGACGGCAACAAGATCATGATCTACGAGAGCTCGTTCGAGGTGCTGAACCCGAACGCCTGCGACAACGGGAAGCGCCGGCTCGACGCCTACGAGGGCCAGGCCAACACGGACGAGCTGCGGCTCGTCTGGGGCGTCGGCGGCCAGGTCCTGCACCGCCCCCGCCCCGACGTCCCCACGCAGCGGTTTTGACGGCGAGGCCGCCCCCCTCCCTCGGACGGCAGTCCTCGGACGGCGCTCTCGGACGGCCGGTCAGACGTGAAGCCGGCGGCAGCCGCCGGCGGGTCACGCTCTCCAGGCACCCAATCAGGTGCGCGTGGGACAGCCCCGAGGCGCGACGATCGGCCCCGAGGCGCGGGGATAGCCCCCCGGCCCCGAGGCGCGCCTCAGCCCTTGTTGGCCTTCAGTTCCTTGTCGATCGCGGCCTTGAAGGCCTCGAGGGGCTGGGCGCCCACGAGGCGCGTGCCGTTGATGAAGAAGGTCGGGGTCCCGGTGACGCCGAACGCGGCCCCTTCCTTGTCTTCGGCGTCGACCTTGTCCTTGAACTTGCCCGAGTCGAGCGCCGCCTTGAACTTCGTCATGTCGAGGCCAAGCTCCTGGGCGTACTTCTCGAGCGACGCGCGGTCGAGCGCCTGCTGGTTGGCGAACAGCTTGTCGTGCATCTGCCAGAACTTCCCCTGCTCGTTGGCGGCCAGCGCCGCCTCGGCCGCCAGGTGCGCCTTGTCGTGGAACGGCAGCGGGAACTGCTTGAAGGCGATGCGGATCTTCCCCTTGTAGTCGGTCTCGAGCTGGCGAACCGTCGGCACGGCGCGGCTGCAGAACGGGCACTGGAAGTCGCTCCAGGCCACCAGCGTGATCGGCGC
>Ga0209060_10000930_pt1 | contig 38745 bp, 25 predicted proteins | sample Coa_R1_8_FD_187155 | JGI IMG/M metagenome (GOLD analysis project Ga0209060, IMG submission 187155) | Surface soil microbial communities from Centralia Pennsylvania, which are recovering from an underground coalmine fire - Coalmine... | ecosystem: Environmental > Terrestrial > Soil >...
GACGGTGATCGGGAAAACGGTCCGGCTGGGCGAGCGATCAGCGACCATCATCGGCGTGCTGGAACCCTCGATTCCCTACCCTGCCGAGACCGAGATCATCGCCAACATTGTGACCAGCCCGCATCACTTGTCGGCAACCATGGTCACCGGGCGAGTGCATCGCATGACCGAATTGTTCGGACGTCTGGCTCCCGGCGTCACCATCGACCAAGCCCGCGCCGACCTACAAACGGTCCATGCGGCCATGGTTAAAGACCATCCGGAAGTGTATTCGTCCAAAGCCGATTTTCAGATTGATGCACGCCTGTTGCGCGAGCAGATTACCTCTCGTGCGCGCACGGTCCTACTGATCCTGCTTGTCGCGTCGTCCCTGGTCTTCATCATCGCCTGCTCAAACGTCGCTAACCTGATTCTGGCGCGCAATGTTCGCCGTGAAGGCGAACTCGCAGTCCGCGCCGCCCTGGGTGCGGGTGCAGGCGCGCTGCGAAGAACGCTGCTCGCAGAAAGCCTGCTGCTTTCCTGTACGGGCGCTGCTTTGGGATTGCTCAGCGCACGGCCCATGGTGTCGGTGCTCGCCCGCTATGCTTCGCGCTTCTCGCTGCGCGCCCTCGATCTGACCGTCGATTCAAGCATGCTCTGGCTGGGAGCCGCACTGGCTGTGGTTGCCGCAGTTCTATTGGCTTTCGTTCCGCGATTGCCTTCGGCCAACAGCTCTTTTGGCCTTGCCAGCAACAGCGTACGAATCTCGAGTGGCACCAATCGCCGTCTTCGCATTTTCGCGATTACGCAAATTGCCGGCTCCTTCATGCTTCTTGCCGGAGCCAGCGTCCTGCTCAAGACTTTATTGGCAATGCAAGCCGTGCAAACCGGCTTTGAAACCCGCAACGTGTTGGCCGTGAACGTTCCGGTCATCGCCTACGGACGCACACCCGAGCAGATCGCGGTCTTCTATCGGGAAACCATACGCCGCATCTCGGAATTACCGGGTGTCGATCGCGTTTCGGTTGGCACCGTGGTGCCATGGCGTGATGCGGGCAATTTTGGACCGGGATTTCAGTTCTCTGCAGAAGGCCACGTTCGCACGCCAGGGGAAGAAGACCCTCGGGCCCAGTTGCGGGCCGTCTCGCCCGGCTTTTTTGCCTCGCTGGGTGTTCCCGTGGTGGCGGGACGCGACTTCAATGAGTCTGACCGGCAAGGGAGCGAGTCCGTAGTCATCATCAGCCAGAGTCTTGCGCGCCAGATGTTCCCAGGCCAGGATGCGGTCAACCGCCACATTATCTGGACCGATCCCGTCATGAAATTCATTGACATCAGCGCCGATCCAAGGCGCATTGTGGGTGTTGCCGCCGACGTGGACGACGAGCACATCATGCCAGGCGCGGCTCTCACGGTCTATCATCCCTTTGAGCAGCAACTCTGGGGCGGCCGCCTCTTTGTTCACACGCACTCGAACCCATACGCCTTAGTCTCCCCGCTCACGCAAATCGTGCGGCAGCTTTCAGTCGATCAACCAGTCGAACGTGCCGCAACCCTTGAAGATGTCCGGGCGGAGGTGCTCGCTCCGGATCGGCTCAATACTCTAGTTTTCGGTGGATTTGCCATCGTCGCTTTGGCCATTGCCGTAGTCGGAGTTGCCGGTGTGCTGGCATTTTCGGTGAGCGGGCGCATGCGTGAGTTCGGCATACGCCTGGCACTGGGATCGCAGCCGAGAAATCTTTTGACGGGAGTGATCGGCGAAGGCGTCGTAATGACTTCTGTTGGATTGATTACTGGAATCGCCGGCGGATACGCGTTGACGCGCCTCGCGGGCAGATACTTCGCAGAAATTCAGACGCCAAGCGTCCTGCCCATCCTTGGCTCAGCCATTGTTTTGCTTCTTGCCGCCGTGATCGCCTCTGCGCTGCCCGCCCTGCGCGCGGCGCGCATTAATGTGATCGAGGCCCTGCGCGCCGAATAGTAGAGTGACGCTCCAACGTGCAAAGGGCCGGATTTTGTCCGGCCCTTTGTTATGTAACTTTCTTCCTGTTTAGTCTTTTTCTATCTTTTCTATCTCTCACTGGACGGTGCTCAAGACTCGTTCGCGGGTCTCGGCATCCTGCCGCTCCTCTTGATGAGTTCCAGGCAAGGCAATTTCCAGTGCGTCGCCTATGGTGTTGACGTAATGGACATTGACTCCCTCCAACTGCTCCTTGGTCAAATCCTCATCCACATTCATCCGATTGTCGGCCGGTAGAATCACGTCTTTCACTCCGGCGCGTTTAGCCGCAAGGAACTTCTCCTTGATGCCACCCACCGGCAACACATTCCCACTGAGGGTAATCTCACCGGTCATCGCTGTCAGCGGACGTACTTGCTTATCCGTCAATAGCGAGACTAGCGCGGTCGTCATCGTGACGCCCGCCGAGGGACCATCTTTAGGAATCGCCCCTGCCGGAACATGAACGTGGATGTCGCGATCCTTCAAGAACTCATCGTCGACACCCAACTTCAGAGCATTGGACCTTACCCACGTTAGGGCTGCCTGCATCGATTCCTGCATCACCTGCCCGAGTTGTCCGGTCATCGTGAAGCCGCCTTTGCCCTTCATTTTGTTGGCTTCGACAAAAAGTACGTCGCCGCCAGCAGGGGTCCAGGCCAGGCCCACGGCCACGCCGGAGCGCTTGGTGCGCTCGGCAATCTCCGTATCCAGACGAATCTTGATTCCTCCCAGGAACTCCTGCACGATCTCGCGAGTTACCACTAACTTTTCCGCCTTGCCTTCGGCGATGCGGCGCGCCTGCTTGCGGCAGAGCGTTCCGATATTGCGCTCCAGGTTGCGGACTCCGGCCTCGCGCGTGTAGTGGCGAATGATAAAGCGCACGGCCTCGTCGCCGATTTCAATTTGCTCGGCACTCAAACCGTTTTCTTCAATCTGCTTCGGCACCAAGTACTTCGCGGCAATGTGAACCTTATCGTCCTCCGTATAGCCCTGCAGATCGATTATCTCCATACGATCGCGCAGCGGCTCCGGAATGGTATCGAGCATGTTCGCGGTACAGATGAACAGCACCTTGGAAAGATCGAAAGGCACGTCCAGGTAGTTGTCGCGGAACGTGGAGTTTTGCTCCGGATCCAATGTTTCCAGCAAGGCGGAGGAGGGGTCGCCGCGAAAATCACGCCCCAACTTGTCCACTTCGTCCAGCACAAATACCGGATCGTTCGTCTCGGCCCTGCGAATTCCCTGGATGATCTGGCCGGGCAGAGCGCCGATATAGGTGCGCCGGTGCCCGCGAATCTCCGCCTCGTCGTGTACGCCGCCAAGCGAAAGACGCACAAACTTGCGGTCCAGCGCCCTGGCAATGCTGCGCCCCAACGAGGTCTTGCCTACTCCCGGAGGGCCAACGAAACAAAGAATCGGGCCTTTCATGTTTGGCTTTAACCGCCGGACGGAAAGGTAATCCAGAATGCGATCCTTCACCTTCTGCAAATCATAGTGATCGACATCCAGGACCTCGCGCGCCTTGTTAATGTCCACCTCGACGCCGCTGGACTTCGCCCACGGCAGCACCGCAAGCCACTCGATGTAGTTACGGGTTACCGAATAGTCGGCGGCCATTGGCGACATGCGTCCAAGGCGAGTCAGCTCTTTCATCGCCTCTTTCTTCACGTCGTCGGGCATTCCCGCAGCCTCGATCTTCTGCCGCAGATCGTCGACATCGCGCTGGGACTCGTCTTGCTCGCCGAGTTCCTTCTGGATGGCTTTCATCTGCTCGCGCAAGTAATATTCGCGCTGCGACTGCTGTACCTGATCCTGCACCTCGTTCTGGATCTTGTTGCGAAGCTGCTGCACTTCCAGCTCTTTGGCTAAATGCTTATTGATGGCTTGCAGCCGCCGCTGAACATCCGCCGTCTCCAGGATCTCCTGTTTGTCTTTGGTGGAAAGAAAGGGCAGCGAAGAGGCCACAAAGTCCACGAGCCGGCCGGCTTCATCGATGTTGATCGCCACCGTCTGCAGTTCATCGGAGAGCGTTGGAGAACCGGCCACGATCTGCTGAAAAAGGGTGAGCACATTGCGTTGCAGAGCTTCAATCTGCGCAGAACTCTCAGGCTCATGATCGGAAACAATCTCTACGTTCGCGCGCAGGAAGGGAGCCATCTGCGTAAATTCCTGCAACCTGGCGCGCTGAAGGCCCTCGGTAAAGACGAACAAGCTCTGGTTCGGCATCTTCACGACTTTATGGACCGTCGCCAGGGTGCCGATGCTATATAGATCCGTTGGCTGCGGCGCATCTACTCTCGCTTCACGCTGCGCCACCACCAGGATGGTCTTCTCTTCACCGAGCGAATTGATCAGTTGAATGGAACTCTCCCGGCCCACCGTTAACGGCAAAACCGCATGGGGAAAGAGCACCGTATCGCGCACCGGCAAAACCGGCAGACTCTTGTTGTTAAGCTCCTGTGAACCCTGCTGGGCTTCGGGTTCCGGATCTTCCACTAAACCAACCGTGTCACGAATTTCAGAGGCCATAGTAACCCTTGATAAGTCTAATCACAGATTTATTGACAATAATACGCTCACATATTGATGTTGCGCACTTTAAAAAGATGCAACCAAAAGGATCCAAGCACGCTCTTTTGAAAATTGGCGGCGAGTTCACCTTTTTAACGGCTCCTGGCAGCAAGTCCCTATTTGGCGCGCGGATAGACGCCAAGCACCTTTGAAAATGGGGATATCTCATTTAAGTGATTGATTGCATTGGTCATATCCTTGTCATTCCCACGGAGAATATCGACATAGAACATATATTCCCAGGGCTTTCCCCGTACCGGCCTGGATTCGATTTTCCCCAGGTCAAGATCGCGCAAAGCAAACACGCTTAAGGCCTTAAAAAGCGCCCCAGCCACGTTCCTCAGCGAAAAAACAATGGAAGTCTTGTCTGCATTCTCGGCGATCTTCTTTTTCTTCTGCACGAGAACAAAGCGCGTAAAGTTCTGCTTGTCATCCTCCAGACCTTTTAAAAGAACTTGGCCGCCATATTCCTTCGCCGCCTGGCTGCTGGCGATCGCTCCACTCTCCTTGAGAGTTTTGGAGACCACATGCTTGGCGCTGCCTGCCGTGTCGTAAAACGCGATTGGAGCGATAGCGCCGTACTTGCGAAAGAAATCGCGGCACTGGTCGAGGGCCACCGGGTGAGAGTAAACCTCGCGCAGATCCTTGAGCTTTACTCCCTTTGCCACAATCAGGTTGTGGACAATGCGCAGCCTCGTCTCCGCCTGAATAAACACGCTGCGCTCCAACATTAAATCCAGATGCTCGCCGACTGAGCCGGCTAAGGTATTCTCAACAGGAATTACCGCGCAGTGCGCACGTCCTGAATCCAACGCGTCAAAGACCTCAACGGATCTGCTGCACGGCAGTATCTGCGCGCCTGGAACCAGCGCCAAAGCCGCCTGATGACTGAACGCCCCGCGCTCTCCTTGAATCGCAACTCTCATGCCCTACACTATATAGCCTGAGCGGCGGCAGCGGATGTCCTGGAGTTGCGATTACCGGAATTGCTGCTGATGAAGTCGTTACTGTTTAAGATGTAATTCCTTTCGCTGAGGCTACCTTTCACCTCCAGGCCAGACTGCAAAATCTTCCCGGGAAAAGCCCTGTGGAGCAACCCGCAACTTGCGATTTCTAGCAACCGCCCCCATCGCAACCGCCTTCCAACTTCTTGAAGCAAAGTTCGCCTACAACGAAGGGGAACATGCTCTGGACGCTGTTTGTAATTCTGCTGGTCTTGTGGATCCTGGGTATGGTCAGCGGCTATACCATGGGCGGGTTTATCCACCTGCTCCTGATACTGGCCCTGGTCGCCTTCGCTTTCCAGCTTATTACCGGCAAGCGCACAGCAGTTTGAAAACCGGACAAATTCAAGGAGGACCGAACTCATGGATAAGTTTGACAAACTCAAGGACCTTGCCGACTCTGCAAAGCGTAAAGCCGAGGATGTGGCGGGTGGAGTAACCGGTGGAGTAAAAGGCTCCGGCGAAGGCCTGACGGACCAGCTCAAAGACAAAACCCAGAACGTCGCCGGCCGCGTGAAAGACGCCGTCAACAAAGTAACAGGCCAGAAGCCCGATCCCGGCCAAACCCCTGCAAGCGGCGAACAGGAAGACGAAGAGGAAGTTGCTTAGTCGCTTACGACTCATCTCCAGAGAGCAGAAAAGCCGTTCTTCGGGCGTTCCGGCACACGCATGGACGATTGCGAGTTCACGGGCCAGCTTCGTTTAGCGGCTTTTTCTGTTACCGCCGTCCGCCACCTTGATCACGATATTGCCGGCCTTGTCCCGGACGAAGCCAAATCCCGGTGGTACGACGGTGGTGGCGCTGTATTCCGTAATAATCGCCGGCCCCTGATAGCGTTTCCCTTCCCGCAGAGCTTCACGCGGCAAGATTTGTGCCTTGGTTTTCTTTCCCTGAAACAGGACCATCGCTGTGGAAGGCTCGAATCCGTTCTTGGACATAGAAGCCTTGGATGAAGTTTTGGATAAAGATGCAGGCCCTTCAGCCTTGAATTTGGGCATCTTCTCCGCCGATGCCACTCGCCCACGCAAGCGCACGGTTACTATCTCTACCTCCCGATCGAGGCTGTCGTATCCATAGCGCCGTTTGTGCTCCTGGTGGAATCGCTCCATCAAGTCGTTGCCATAGGCGAGGTTTAGTTCGAACCCTTGCCCCCGGTATCGAAGGTCGCAGCTTCGCTCGTAAACGATTCTTCCCTGCCAGCCTTCCCTCTCCAGCTCTACGTCAATACTTTCCCGCAATTCCGTAAAGAGACGCGCCAAATCGTCTTTGGGAAGCTTCCGTGAGCGCAGGAGCACGGTGCGGGAATGGTCTTTGACCACGTCGCTCATGAGGATGCCAAGCGCCGACAATGCACCGGGATAGGCAGGCACAATCACTGTGGGAATCCGCAACGCATGAGCCAACTCGCAGGCGTGGATGCCGCCCGCACCTCCAAAAGCCACCAGGGCAAATTGGCGGGGGTCGTAGCCGCGTTCAATGGAGACTACGCGTATGGCCTTTTCCATATTGGCATTAACCACGCGCACCATGCCCGCAGCGAACTCTTCCAAGGACAAGGAACTTCCTTGCGCTTGCAGCCATCGTTGCGTGATTTCCCGAGTACGCGGCAAATCGAGACGAAAATCTCCGCCCAGGAACTTGTCCGCAGGCAGACGCCCCAGCAACAAATTGGCATCGGTCACTGTGGGCCGCTCGCCTTTTCCATAACAGATCGGCCCCGGATCGGCCCCGGCGGATTCCGGCCCCACACGCAAAGCTCCGCCAGCATCAAAGCGGGCCAGCGAGCCGCCCCCGGCCCCCACTGTGTGGATATCAAGAATAGGAACCCTTACAGGAAGTCCCGCCACCTCAGCTTCACTCGTGGTTGAAGCCGCGCCGTCGATCAAGGCAACGTCCGAAGACGTACCTCCCATATCAAAGGTGATGATCCGGTCAAACCCACTGAGCTTGGCGAGTGTGGATGCGCCAACGATTCCTCCAGCGGGACCGGAGAGCACCGTTCGCACCGGCTGCTCTGCCGCGGTCTGCAATGCGGTGATGCCGCCACTGGACTGCATCACAAAAATGCGCGACTGGTTTCTCCTATCGGCCTTTTGCCGCAAGCCTTCCAAATATTGCTGCATGACCGGCTGCAGATAGGCATTCACCAAAACCGTGCTGGCCCTCTCATACTCTCGAAATTCCGGCAGAATCAAATGGGAAACCGAGAGAGGAACTCCCAGCTTCGACAATGCGTCCGCTACAGATTCTTCGTTGGAGGGATTTGCAAATGAAAAGAGCAGAGAGAGAGCAATCGCTTGCGGCTTTTCTTCCGCAATCCGGGCCGCCAATGTTTCAAGCGCCTCTTTCTCGGGAGCGCGCAACACCTCTCCCGCCGCCGATGTCCGCTCGTCCACGCCAAAACGCATGCCGGACACGGCCAGCGGCGCTTCCTTCTCAAAAAAAAAGTCGTACAGTTTGGGGCGGTGCTGGCGCCCAATCTCAATCGAATCTTCGAATCCCGCGGTGGTCACAAAAGCCACGCGCGCGCCCTTGCGCTGCAGGAGGGTATTGGTACCCACGGTTGTCCCGTGTAAGACGACGATCTCTTGTCCGGGCGGAGCAATCTTGCCAATCGCTTCGTCAATCGCCTGAGAAGGATCGGCTGGAGTTGAAAAAACCTTCAAAATTCGCAGCGATGGACCATCGAGCCACACGCAATCGGTGAAGGTCCCGCCGCTGTCAATGGCGATTCTTAGAGGCAAGCAAGGGATTGTATTTGGCAACCGCCAATGGAGGCAACTTGCGGATCGAATTACTTAAAGAATGTGTGCGAAGCCAGTCGGGAAAAAAACCGAGGCGCAAGTAATCCCTGTCTAGAACTTGGTCGACAAACGGGGTTAGCGCACGCTCAAAGCCCTGTATTTTTCGGCGGCGATCTCCGGCGAGACCGGCGTGTAGTACACCTCCTTGAGAAAATACGGCTTGGCCTTGACGCTCAATACCGGCAGGATTTCGATATGCCAGTGGTAGTCCTCGTCGACAGTTTTCCAGTATTGGAGAATGTTGGATTTCTGATACGTGTTGGGAATGGTATGCAACACAAGATGGAACGAATCCGCAACGGCAATCACCCTCTGGAGCGTGCGGCGCAACATGCCACTCAAATCCGCCAAGGCCCCGCTGCGGGAGGTAACGGCGCGCTCAAATGAGGATTCGTGCCGCTGCGGCATGATCCATATTTCGTAGGGCACGCGGGTTGCAAATGGACAGAGCGCCACGTAGCCGTTGCGAGCTTCGACGATGCGCCCGGAGCTACGCATCTCGTGATTCAGGGTGTCGCAAAAAACACAACGCTCTTTCTCGAGATAGTAGTCGCGGGAGGCACGCAGTTCATAGAGCACGCGGCGCGGAACAAAGGTGGTGGCGGTTAGCTGGGAGGTTGGATGGTCAAATTCCTGGCCGGCCGAAGGACCATAATTCTTAAATATGGTGACGTACTTGAAGCGGAGATCCTGCTTCAAGTCGAGGATACGATGCGCAGCCAAAAGAAGAAAGCGCGAGATCTCGTCGTTCGAGGACTGCCACAACTCAAGATCGTGACGGACGTTCTGCACCAGCACCTCGTGCGCGCCGACCGTGTTCATTACGTCATAAATACCTTCTGAATGCCGGTGGGGATCGCCTTCAATCCGGTACAAGGGCGAGGGATGCACCATGGCGGAGACCGGACCGGAGCCCTGCTCTCCCGGCGCCAGTGTCGAGATCACCTGTGGCTGATTCGGCGAGCCAGGACAAAACGGGCAGTGCGCACCCGATTCATGCCCTTTGGCTTCCTCGCCTACGATCACCCATGATCTGGTAATTGGGTCCTTACGCAATTCCATCGTGGGTCTAGGAAAACACCAGCGAGGTAGAAGCGTCAAGGCGCACACAATCGACGAATAGCGGACGAAGATGACAATGCCGGCCCGGCGAACGCCATCCGAGTCGAGATATTTTGCGAAACGGCGACGCAGATTGCGCTATGCCCTAAGCAAATCTCTTGCAAGAAACGGGCCTCCGATCATTCTCTTGAAGAACGATCGGGCCAGGATTCACCAACCACATCCACAGACAATCAAGAGAAAGGATCAACAACAGCTATCAATGAATATTATCCACGGAGATGTGTGGAAGGGACGAGCTCTTACATTGGCGCTACTACCTGTGATGAGCATTTTCGCCGCGGCGCAAGACGCTACTGCGCAACCAGCCAAGGCGCCGGCAACCCCAACAGCGCTGCAGTCCGGCCAGGAGGCAGGCGTTCGATGTCTGTATGCCAGCGTCGGTTATGCGGAAGGAAGCGTGATCCAGGGCGACGGTATTCCCGATCAGATGTGCGCTGCCGTTCCGAACCAGGAGCCAAATGGAGACCGCAGGGGTGGCGTTCATGCTGAATGGGTCCACAGCAGCCAAGAGATACGTAGCCGCCGGAACGAAATCATTGCTGTGAAAGCTCCAGAATCCTACGCCGGAATGCAGGAACTCGCTCCCTATTGCAATCCGTCTTCGTCCTCGGTAGAGCCCTCTTCTAGCGAAAATGCTTCTACGGAAAGAGCTTGCGGATGCAGCGGCGCACAGGACGTCGCATCAGGCGTCATGGTGCGATCCAACAAAGGGTCGGCCCTCTGCAAAGATGGAAGGTGGCGCCCTATCTGGAGTTGCGTCGCATACGGAGTGGAATACCCAGAAGGAGCGGTCATACGCGATGAGACCACGGAATCTATGTGCGCTGAAGTCCTTTGGCCCCTCTCCATACAAGAGGCAGCATCCGGCAAACAGATTTCCTATGCGAAACACCTTGACTGGATCCGAAGTACGGCGGCAACCAGGGAGAAAAGCGCTCATTTGAACTATATCGTCGCGTATTTTCCCGTGTGCAAACCCCAGCCCGCAAAAATCCCAGGCTTCTGCGGTTGTGAAAACTTTTCCGATTTTGGCCCTAAGTCCATTATGGACTCGCCTAAAGGGATGGTTCGTTGTGAGGAGGGAGAGTGGCGGCCACTGCCAAAGCCCCCTACTACACCGTGACATGGAGTCAGGCGCAACTCCCAGACCATCGCAATAAGCAGCATTGCTACAACGTTTCGGGCGTTGGCAGATCCAATTGAAAATGTTGCCGTGCGGTTTTTCGTTCTTCGCTCTTTCCTTGGAACGGGAAGCCGCACGACGATTTTCACTTCTGAATACACAATGCGCCGGCCATGCTCTATAAGGTGCACTTGCGCATTTCTGCCGGCGAATAACTTCGCCTCGATTACTCTTATTGGATGCAAGGCTAACTGAAGCTTCCTGGGAGGCCGACTAGGCAACAAATTTAAACAAAACAAATCATCTCTTATGTTCTTTTGCCCTTATGATGACTGAGACTTTTTCAACTAAAAATATAGCAATTTCCGGAGATTACTCATGACAGCGAAGCGTGTAATCTTGAATGCCGCTATTGCAATCTTTAGCTGCGCGACCATTTTCGTAACCACCGCACAGGCGGTTCAGCCAGCACAATCCGAGACCCGGCAATCTGGAACAAGCCAGGAGTCAAGCGCCACTCTAAGAACCGAACCTACCCTCAAAGCTAGAACCCGCCTTGTTCTTCTCGACGTAGTTGCCACCGATGGCAAGGGAGCGGCAGTTACCGATCTAAAACAGGATGAATTTGCCCTCACCGAGGACGGCAAGAAGCAACAAATCCGAGCCCTCAGCTTCCAGGATTCTAGAGTTCGCTCGAACCCGCCTGCAGAAGCCTCCACGATGCGAAAAGCCGCGCTTCCACCAAATGTGTTTACCAACATCCATGCCACCAGGCAAACGGGAGCGTTGAACATTCTGTTGCTGGACGGCCTCAATACCAGGATGGATAACCAGGCTTATGTGAGAGACCAGCTTCTCAAGTTCCTGGAGAGGCTACCTGAGGACCAACCTGTTGCCATCTATCTCCTGGGAGTCAAGCTCCGGATGCTGCAGGATTTCACCGACAATCCGGAAACGCTCAAGACAGTCTTGCGCAATTTCAAGATTCCCCACTCGCCGCTGATGGAAAATGCCGCCGGAGGGCAGGAAAACTTCTGGCTTGAGGGAATGTTTGTGCCCGCCAATGTGAAGCAACGCATCCTTGAATTTCAGCAGCAAAGCGACGCAAGCCAGACAGATAGCCGCGTGGCGCTCACCCTATCCGCGCTTAAAACACTGGCTAACAACGTCGCGGGACATCCCGGACGAAAAAATCTCATCTGGGTTTCAGAAGCCATCCCAATCGCTTTTGAGCCAACGCTGGCTCCCGGGAGCGGCACAAGGCAAGACTATGCCCCAGCTATTTCCGATGTGGCCAATCTTCTCGCGAATGCGCAAGTCGCCGTATATCCGGTGGATGCACGGGCCTTGGTGACCGACGGCCCTACTGCGGCGGATGAATACGACCGCCGGGGCAATCGCAACGGCTCCGGCGGAGGGCAAGCGGGCCAGGCGATCAACGACATACACCAGGAACTCTCTGTGGCACACGACGCCATGAACAGAATCGCCGAATATACGGGTGGACGCGCGTTCTATAACCAGAATGACATCGACAATGCCGTACAACAGAGCATGGAAGATGGCTCCACTTCCTACACACTGGGATACTACCCGGAGAATAAGTCTTGGAACGGCCGCTTCCGCAAAATCAGTGTGAAGGTGAGCAGACCTGGGGTCAAACTGCGGTTCCGCCTGGGCTATTTTGCGATCGATCCGCAGAGCTATGAAAAGCAGAGCCAGGACCGCCGCGATGCCGACTTCAGCATCACGCTGACTCCGGACATTCCCGATGCGACCGCACTCTCCTTTGTTGCGGGCGTCCTACCACCTTCGCCTAAAACCGGCAGCAAAGCAATCATCAACTTTGCGGTGGAGCCACAAAACCTGAGCTTCCTCGATGAGAATGACGGAAATAAGCACGCCAACGTGGCATGCGCGGTCCGTGTATTTCGGATCAGCGGCGGCGAGCCAATCAAAACCGAGGTCACGAACGTTGCAGCCAATCTTCCACCCGAAAGTTACCGGAAAGTGGGCCAAACCGGAGTGCCCTGCAGGACAGAACTTGCGCTTGCAGCCGGCGACTACCTACTTCGCCTGGGTGTCCGCGACAATCATACGGGACTCATCGGCACTGCCAATGCCCATCTGACGGTTCCTTCGGAAGCTGCGGGCAACAAACCGTAATTGGGAGGCTATTACCTCCCAATAGAAATCCGAGTCCCGACAGGCCCGCCACACGATAGGCGCGTACGCGTTTGCCAAGAATCCGAACGAGCCCACGCCTGAGCAGGATATACTCTTCGGTTTCTACAAAAATAGTTTCTTACGCGCCGGGCCATCGTGCCCATCACCCAGGAGCACCCAGAATGAGACGAGCCCACGCGCCATCTATCATTGCTTTCGCTGTATTCTGCCTCTTCCCTCTTTGCGTTCGGTCCCAACAGAGTACAGCACGTCCCGACAACCATAGTCCGGAGGCAGCGGTAATCTCAACTGCCGATATCGATCTCTTCTGGAAGGCATACGATGAATGGAAGACTTCCGCCAAAGGCGCGCCCGATCGTTTAGCTGAGATTCTCGATCGCAGCTACATTCAAAAGGGTTCGCCAGGAGTGCAAGCGTTCATTCCCGCCCGCATCGTCAGCGCCGAAGCCCTGGCAAAGACGATTCTGAAGGACCCACAGTATTACGAAGCGGTTCGCGTCAACACCCTGAAGATGTCGAATTTTGTTCCGGAAATTCGCCGAGGCTTCCTCCGGCTGCAGGAGATGTTTCCAGACGCTGTTTTCCCCTCCGTTTACTTCGTAGTTGGCCGCCGCAATTCGGGCGGCACCAATAAAGAGAACGGCTTAATCATGGGCGCGGAAATGTTCTCGGATAACAATTCGCTCCTGCATTTGGCGCAAGTGCCCTCGCTCGTCGTTCACGAACTGGTTCACCACCAGCAACAGGCGAAGAGTTCAGACCTGCTAGCTTATGCGATGAGGGAGGGGGCCGCCGACTTCATAGCCGAACTGATTACCGGCGACGAAGGCGACGAAAACCTAAAATCGTATGGCGACTCGCACGAACAGGAGTTGTGGAAAAAATTCCAGGACGATGCAAGGAAGACGGAAATAAAGTCTTGGCTTTACAACTACAGCGATGAAAAACGCGTAGGGCCTGCCGATCTCGGATACTACATGGGATACAAAATCTCCCAATCTTTTTATCAAATCTCGCTGGACAAAGCAGCCGCGCTCCGGACGATCATAGCAATGAAGGACCCGGAAGCCATCCTAGAACAGAGCGCTTATGCACACAGGTTCCGCTAGAGCGTTTTCAGCGTAAGTGTAGACCAGGAATCAAGGGCACGACGCGGCTTTTCCGCCGAAGAAAAGCCGCATGGAAAGCATGCAAGCAGGATACGGTAACGCTGAAAGCGTTCTAGCTCTGACAAATCATCGCCCGACAGCCGCTGTGAAATCACGCATCTTTCGCGAGGAGACGATATCGACGACCCGAAGGATCTTTAGTTCAACGAGTGAACTCTTGATCACATAAAGCGCCTCGTTGTTGCTAGCGGCATCGGCGGGGCGAAAAAGGAATCCCGGCTGGATGAACGCGTCCAGCCCATTGTGGATGGTGCCTTCCAACGTCTCTTTATCAATAAATCTCAGCTTCACCCAAACATCATCCGAGGCGGGCGCCTCTGTGAAGAACTTTATTTCCCTATATTCGGGATTTCCGGATAGACGTTTTACAAAGTACACAGCCTTGAGAGAATCCGTCTCAACAACGGCGGTTTCCGTTGTTCCATAGACCTGTAGGGCGATCCTGTCGGGCAGAACAGTTGGATGCTCCCCCGGCGCCAGTTCAGGCGGAGCTTGCCAGTAGCCCTTGACGATATCCCCGGTTTTCCTGCGAGCAACAATTTTCAACATGTTCATAGGGAGGGATATTGATATACGAAACCGCAATTTGCTGCAAGCGGCTCGAGCCGTCCACCAGATGACCATTCTTTGCGCGCTTGCGCCGAATGCGATAGATTGGACTGACCAGCCGCGAGCAACCGACCATTTTTTCAACGATGACCGATTTTTCTACGACGCCGTTGATGCGGCAATATGCCGCCATCAAGAAAGAGCATCCCAACGCGCTGCTTTTTTTCCGCCTGGGCGATTTCTACGAACTCTTTTTTGAAGATGCTGTGGTGGCCGCGCGCGAGCTGCAAATCACGCTTACCTCGCGCAATAAAGAAAAAGAGGGCGCGATTCCTATGTGCGGAGTGCCGTATCATTCCGCCGAAAACTATCTCTCCAAGTTGCTGCGCAAAGGGTACAAGGTAGCCATCTGCGAGCAAATGGAAGACCCCAAAGTCGCTAAAAAACTCGTGCGGCGCGAGGTAACCCGAGTCCTAACACCGGGAACGGCCCTCGACGGTAGCATTGGCTCGGAGGAGAATAACTTTCTGGCGGCATTGGCGCGGGCCTCGGGTGCGGTCGGACTCGCGGCACTCGATCTTTCCACTGGAGAGTTCCGGGCCACCGAGTTTCAAGGAGAGGACGCGGAGCGGCGGGTGCTCGAAGAGCTGCAGCAACTTCGTCCGCGAGAGGTGCTCTTCCCTTCTTCGTTGCCGTTGTTCGATCATGCACCGCAGCTTAGCTTTCAAAAAGCGCCGGGACAGCTTCGTTTCACCGATACTCCGCTCGACGATTGGATTTTCGCTCCCGACTACGCCATTCCATTGCTGGAGAACCATTTTGGCGTGCTCTCCCTGGAAGGTTTTGGACTGGGGGGAAGACCGGCTGCGGCCACGGCCGGAGGAGCCATTCTCCACTACGTCCGCTCCACCCAACGGGGCGCGCTGGAGCATGTGGACCGCATCGGCTTTTACAGCCGCCAGGAGTGCCTGGTTCTGGATGCGGTCACGGTACGGAACTTGGAACTGATTGAACCGCTTTTTGCCAACACCGGCAACGAGGTCACACTCTTTCGCGCTCTTGATGCCACACTTACCCCCATGGGCAAGCGCCTGCTGCGCGCGTGGCTTCTGCGTCCCTCGATTCATGTGCCGGAGATCAACCAGCGGCTGAATGCGGTGGAGGCCGGCGTCAAAGACTTTATAGCGCGCGAAGAGCTGCGCAAGGCACTGGAGGGCGTGCTCGATATCGAAAGACTGCTGAGCCGGGTAACCCTGGAAACCGCGAATCCTCGCGATCTGCTGGCGCTGTGCGCCTCGCTCAACCGGACGCCGCAAATCAAATCGGCGCTTGCCCGGCTGAATGCGCCCCGGCTGGCCGAACTATATGCGCTGCTGGACGATCTCTCCGACCTGCGGAGCAAGATTGAGCAAACCATTGTGCCGGAGCCTCCGCTTACGCTTGCCGACGGCGGCGTGATTGCGGCGGGCATTGATGCGGAACTCGACCAACTGCGCGACCTGAGCCACAACAGCAAGCAGTACATTGCGCAGATTGAAGAGCGCGAGCGGCAAAGGACCGGAATCAACTCGCTCAAGGTGAAGTTCAATACAGTTTTTGGCTACTACATTGAGATCAGCAAAGCCAACCTGCGGCTTGTACCGAACGATTACGACCGGAAACAAACGCTCGTGAATGCGGAGCGGTTCACTACACCGGAGCTCAAAGAGTACGAGACCAAGGTATTGGAGGCCCAGGAAAAAATCGTAGAAATCGAACGGCGGCTCTTTTCGGAGTTGCGCACCACGATCGCCGCCGAAGCCAAACGCATCCGGCAGACTTCGCTGGCGATCGCCGAGGTTGACGTCCTGGCGGCCCTGGCGTTTCTGGCCCAAAATCGCGGCTATTGCCGCCCGCTCTTCAGCGAAGAGGCTAGCATCGGCGAAATGGAGATTGTCGAGGGCCGCCATCCGGTGCTGGAGCAGCAGGAGATGACCGGCAGCAACGACCGCTTCGTGCCGAACGATCTCTACTTGGATTCCAAGGGGCATTCGATCCTGCTGATTACAGGCCCCAACATGGGAGGCAAATCGACGTATCTGCGGCAAACGGCGCTCATCGCTCTGATGGCGCAGATGGGATCGTTCGTACCCGCCCGCTCGGCGCGGCTGCCCATCGTCGACCGAATCTTTACCCGCATCGGAGCGAGCGACAACCTTGCCCGCGGCCGCTCGACCTTTATGGTGGAGATGACGGAAACCGCCGCCATCCTGAATACGGCGACGCCGAGGTCGCTGATCCTGCTCGATGAAATCGGGCGCGGCACCGCAACCTACGACGGGCTGGCGATCGCCTGGGCGGTGATCGAATACATTCATTCCACGAGCCGGGCCAAGACCTTGTTTGCCACGCACTATCACGAACTCACCGAGCTCGATAGCCTTGAGGGCGTGAAGAATTTTCACGTATCGGTGAAGGAGAACGCGGGAGGCATTGTCTTCCTGCGGAGGGTTGAGCCTGGCGCCGCAGATCGCAGCTACGGCATTGAAGTTGCCAAGCTGGCCGGATTACCTCCCGAGGTGGTGGTTCGCGCCCGCGAGGTGCTGCACGAGCACGAAACCGCGGAGCATGATGCTGCGAGCCACCTTACTCCCGACTCGCGAAAAGCGGCCAGCACTCCCTCAATGCAGTTGACCATGTTTACGCCGCTCTCGCAGATAATTGTAGATCGCCTACGAGAGAGCGACGTAAACAACCTGACCCCGCTTGAGGCTCTGAACCTATTGCATGAGCTGAAAAAGCAGATCGTGTGAAAAGGCTTGACGTGCTTCAATGCTTTTTTCGTTGAAAGGCACGCGGAAAAAACCGCGCAGCGATCTTGGTTCCCGCTTACACTTATGCTGAAAACGCTTTGGCACGTACCGGGGCGTTATTCTGCTATTTCAACGTTGCCATGCCTACAAAATCCAATCTTGAGCTACGGCAGGCGGCCGGTCAGACCCTGATCCTGGGCTTTGGCGGCACTGAGCCGGATACCCAACTGCACGCCACCCTCGACTCGCTACATCCGGGAGGCGTGGTGCTCTTTGCGCGCAATATTGAAACACCGGCACAGACATGGAGTCTGCTATACGAGTGCCAGGCTTCGTCGCCTCTGCCCATGTTCCTATGCGTGGACATGGAAGGCGGATCCGTCGACCGCATGAAAAAAGCGATTGCCCCTGTGCCTTCGGCCCGAAAGGTCTTCGCCACGGGAGATCCCAGGTTGTTCCGCGCGCATGGAGAGATCATCGGCCTGGAATTACGTGCGATGGGATTCAATACCACCTTTGCGCCGGTGCTCGATCTCGGCCTGGAAGCATCCCGCCCGGTGCTGGCTTCGCGCACGGCCTCGGCAGATCCCAAGCAGGTGGTGCGCTATGCCAAAGAGTTTCTCAGCGGCCTAAAGACAGCCGAAGTGCTGGGCTGCGGCAAGCATTTCCCCGGCCTGGGCGCCGCCAATCTCGATTCGCACAAAGAGCGCCCGGCGGTAAACCGAAGCTGGAAGAAACTATGGGAGGAAGACCTGCTTCCCTACCGCAAACTCCACAAGAAGCTACCGCTAGCGATGATCTCCCATGCCACCTATCCCTCGGTAACCAAAGATCCTGTGTCCGCTTCGCTCTCGAAGAAGTGGATCACCAGCATTCTCCGAGAAAAGATCGGTTATCAAGGGCTGATTGTCTCCGATGATCTGGAGATGGAGGGCGTGCTGGCATCCGGCTCCATTGAGGAGGTTTCGGTAGAGACGCTGCGCGCGGGCACAGACCTCTTCATGATCTCGACCATGTTCTCACACGATCTTGGCCAGGTGTGGCGGGCTTACGAGGCCGTGGTGCGCGAAGCGGAGAAAGACCGGCGCTTTGCCGCCCGCATGACCGAGTCGGCACTGAAAATCCTGAAATTCAAGCGCCGCTCACAAGAGTTGAATCAAACCGCTGCAAAACCCAAAGTACAGGCGGTGAAAATGCTCAAGAAGATCATTCAGGAGTTTTCTGAGATTGTTGAAGGAGCAGCGGCTTGATTGTTGCCGGAGTGATGAGCGGAACTTCCGCCGATGGCATCGATGTGGCTTTGGTACGGGTAAAAGGGCCAGCAGCACGCAAGACTGCAACCGGTAAGACTTCGACCGCCAGAACAGTAAAGCAGCACGGCACAAGCTTTGAACCGCCCCGCTTCCAACTGCTGGGCCACCGGCACTTTCCCTATTCCCCGCAGATACAAGAAGGCGTCCTACGCGCCATGAATGCGCGCAAGATCAGTGTGGCGGAACTTGCACAACTGAATTTCCTGCTCGGAGAGGTGTACGCTGACGCCATTGAGAAAAGCCTGCGGCTTCTCAAGATCAAGAAACCCGATTTGATCGGCTGCCATGGCCAGACGATTTACCACCAGAGCGAACCGGCACTCTTTCTTGGCAAGAAAGTTCGCTGCACCTGGCAAACCGGCGAGGGCGCGGTGATCGCTGCTCGGCTGAACGTTCCGGTGGTCTCCGATTTTCGACCTGCCGACATAGCGGCAGGAGGTAAAGGCGCGCCGTTGGTTCCCTTTCTCGACTACGTGGTCTTCCGAGACCCAAGGGCTGGGCGCGTCGTGCAAAATATCGGTGGCATTGCGAACCTCACCGCGATTCCTGCAGCGGCCACACCGGAGAACGTTGCCGCGTTCGACACCGGCCCCGGCAACATGGTGATCGATCAGCTGATGCAACTGTTGTTCGACAAGCCCTTCGACCGCAGCGGCGAGACCGCCCAGCAGGGCAATATTCTTCAAGCATTACTTGAGAGAATGCTAGCCGATCCGTTCTTTCGACAGCGGCCTCCCAAGACTGCCGGAAGAGAGCAATTTGGGCGAGAATTTGTGAAGCGTCTGCTCCGAGAGAGCCGGGGAGCATCCAAAGCGGACGTGGTTGCCACCGCTACGGCGCTCACCGCGCATTCGATTGCGAGAGCATTGAAGGAACTTGTATTACCGCATGGGAGCTTTCGCGATTACGTGGTTTCAGGGGGCGGCACCAGGAATCGCACATTGATGCGAATGCTGACTACGCAAACCTCTCAACTAGGACTTGAACTTTGCCAGTCCGATAAGTTTGGAGTCCCCAGCCAAGCCAAGGAGGCCATTGCATTTGCGCTGCTGGCTTTCCAGACCTGGAACCGGCAGCCGTCGAACATCCCCTCGGCCACGGGCGCAGGACACCCCGCCGTCCTGGGAAAGATCTCCTATGCTTAAGACTGGGGGACGGCCCGCGTCCAAACCCGCCCGACGCCGCTTTGTCCTTACGTTGGTTACTTTTCTTGCCGCAACCCTTGCAGGCGTTTCCTGCAACAAGCAATTGGGTGACAACACGATTGTCGTGGTGATTGAGAGCAGCCCGACAAACCTGGATCCACGGATCGGCACCGATGCACAATCGGAGCGGATTGACGAATTGCTTTTCGATCCGCTGGTTCACAGGGACGACCAATTCAACATTCGACCGGCGGTGGCGACGAGTTGGGAAAATCCCGACCCCCAAACCTATGTGTTCCATCTGCGGACGGACGTCCGCTTTCACGATGGCCGCCGCCTTTCCGCACGCGACGTAAAGTGGACGCTCGATTCCCTGCGCGACGGCACGGTCGTCTCCGCCAAGAGCAGCACGTATAAGCTCGTTGACAAGGTAGAGGCCATCGACGATGCCACTCTGCTGATCCATCTGCGCGAGCGCAACGCAACCCTGCTCTGGAACCTTTCCGATGGGGCATTCGGCATTGTGCCCTACGGGAGCGGCAAAGACTTCAACCGGCATCCCGTCGGATCCGGGCCGTTTCGTTTCGTGCAACTTGATCCGGACAGCCAGGTGCTGATCGAACGCAATGATGGCTATTGGAGCGACCTTCCCAAGATTGCCCACGTACGCTTTGCGGTTGTGCCGGACACCACGACGCGCGCTCTGGAACTTCGCAAAGGAAGCGCCGACGTTGCCGCACCGAATTCGCTGACCGCCGACGTTATTTCGACGCTTAAGAAAGAGAGCCATCTCACCGTGCTGAACGAACCAGGGACCAGCCTCGTCTATCTGGCGTTCAACCTGCGAGACCCGATTCTCAGCAAGGTTCAGGTGCGGCAAGCGTTGGCATACGCCATCGATAGGCAACCGATCGTCCACTATTTGTTCGGGGATGCAGCGCGCCTGGCAGACAGCGTCCTTCCGCCACAGCACTGGGCCTACAGTGCCGCGCCCATCCACTACGAATACGATCCGGCCAAAGCCGAGGCGCTGCTGGATGCGGCAGGCTACAAAAGGGACAAGAAGGGCGTCCGGTTCCACCTGACCATGAAGACTTCAACGGAGGAAACCACGAGGCTGCTAGCAGCGGTGCTGCAACAACAGCTCAGAAAAACCGGGATTGTGCTCGACATCCGCAGTTTTGAATTTGCAACGTTTTACGCCGATGTGGTCCATGGAGCATTCCAGGTGTACTCGCTGCGCTGGGTGGGCGGAAGCAATCAGGACCCGGACATCTTCGAGAATGTTTTCGACTCCGCCAGCTTTGCGCCCAAACGGGCTAATCGCGGATATTACTCCAATCCGCAGGTGGACGCACTTATCGCCGAGGGGCGAAGCACGCTTGACCAGCAGCGCCGCAAAGCGATTTACGAACAGATTCAGGGAATCCTCGCACACGACCTTCCGTATATCGACTTTTGGTACCTCAATAACGTGATGGTGCACTCCAGGCGAGTCCTCGCTCCAAAGATAGGCCCTTCCGGCAACTACGATTTTCTCACCACGGCCTCGCTAGCGCATTCCGCGCCCTGAGATGGTAGTATCGACACTCTTACTTTATGCAGATTCTCTTTATTGGAGATATTTTCGGCAGCCCCGGCCGCAAGATTGTGCGCGACCATATTGGACACGTCGTGGAGTCCAACAAGATCGACCTGGTGATCGCTAATGCGGAAAATTCTGCCGGCGGGTTCGGCGTTACACCTGGAATCGCCGACGAGCTTTTCGACCTTGGCTGCGATGTGCTGACCACCGGCAATCACATCTGGGACAAGCGGGAGATCATCGACTACTTCAACGCCGCCCATGAGGATTCAACCGGACGCGCCCTCCGCGTGCTCCGTCCCGCAAATTATGCCGCGGGCGTACCTGGAATCGGCCTCTTTGAAGGCGCCACCAGGGGGGGGCAAGGTTACGCGGTCATCAATCTGCAGGGCCGGGTTTTCATGCACAGCTCCGACGACCCGTTCCGCAAAGCCGACGATCTTCTCAAAGGGATTTCCAGCAAGGTGGTTATCGTGGACTTCCACGCCGAGGCAACATCCGAGAAGATCGCTTTGGGATGGTACCTCGACGGACGCGTCACCGCGGTTCTGGGCACACATACCCACGTCCCAACGGCAGACAACCGGGTTCTGCCGAAGGGCACCGCCTATCAAACCGACGTCGGCATGACTGGACCTTACGACAGCGTGATCGGCGTGCTCAAGGAGCAGGTTCTACAGCGATTCCTCACCGGGCTGCCGGGCCGCTTCGAGGCAGCCAAAGGGGATGCACGCTTCTGCGGCGCGATTATCTCCTGCGATGCGGAAACAGGCAGGGCCACGTCCATCCAGCGAGTGATGCTCGGCGAATAGCCCCCAAAAAATCAAAGGCGGCCGTAAGGGCCGCCTTCTTGAATGAAGAGAAAGAGATGAAAATGCCTAACGAAATCTAGGCAGCGGGTTTGCGTTTCACGCCAGTACCGGCATGCGGCTTCGGCTTCACGGCCGGTTTCGTTTCCGGCAAAGCTCCTTCCTTCATGTGGAAAAGGAAGGGACTGGGCGTGTAGTCAGCCATGATACCAATCACGGAGATCTTGGCTCCGGGAGAAGGTGGATGCAGCAGAGGCTTTTCCAAAGCGACCTGCAGATCCGCCTTGCCAGCCGTCTGATTCGGATCGGTGATGGCGGCGTCAATGCTGTCCTTGGTGGCGCTAACAACCGTCACATCCAACTTCAGCTTTGCTGTACCCTGCTTTTGCTTATCTTGGATCGCAGCCCAAACTTTGTCCGCTGCCTCCTTGTTGCATGCTGGTCCCGCATCGCGATACTGAAGGATGTACTCCCAATCTTCAAACGAGAGGGTTGCAGGATCATTGTCCTTCACGGCTTTACAGGCTACTTCCTGAGGGGTGGGAGCAGGTGGAATGCTGGCGATAAAGTCCGACGGCGGCGCTGTTTGTCCGGCGGCGGCGGTCACAATCTGGTCCCAGCCGTCATCGCCACCGTGAAATTTTTTATACTTGGCCTTACCGTACGTATTGATCTGCTTCACCGCAGCGTCATTGTTGGCAGCCTTAAACAAGTTGATCGATTTCGCGATGTACCAGAAGCCATTGATGTCCATGGGAGTCGATTCAAGAGTAGCGTACCCCATCTGGTAGGTATCGAGTGCGTTGTCGGGCTGAACTTCCAGCGATTGCTTGTAACAATCGCGGGCAGCGGCAAAGTCCTTTGCCTGGAGAGCACCGAAGCCGCAAGCGCTGGCAAAAACACCCTTCATGATCTTCTTCTGCGATTCAAACTCATCCGGCTTGATGCCTTCAGGGATGGTCCAGTTCGGCAGTTCCTTCAACCCTTTGAGCGCCATCGCCCGGACCTCTTCCAGGGCTGGTCCGGTGGGATTGGCGCCTCTCTTAATGGCAACCAGAATGGCCATGGCCTTTACGTTATTCGGATTGATGGCGAGGAGCTTGGTAGCGATTTCCGAAACCTTAGCCGCGTTGTTGGCCTGTTGATAAGCAGACATAGCCTGCTCCAAAGCCTCGGGAACCACAATGCTGTTCGGATACTGTTTGAGGAAGGCTTCCATGGCAGCGCCTTTGCCGGCCGGATCCGTCATGTTCAGCGCGGTAACGTAAGCGTTATATTCCGCTGGATCCTTAATTACCTTTTGATTGGTAGGCACGTTGGCCTGGTTTGCTCCACCAGGCTGCTGGTCTGGTTGTTGACTCAGTGCCGTCCCTGTAACGGTTAGCGCAAGCACAAATGTGGCAAGCACCTTATTCATGTATCGCTCCTTCATCCGACACGCCAAATTGGGGCCAATACGAACCGCAATCCAGCCTAAAATGGGAACCCGGCTCTTTCAGCTCCATCTTTTCAATGCGACCGCAACTTCTTCAGTCGCGATTGAGGACGGATTATAAAGTACCAACCCCGGTTTTAGGCAAGTTACTCCAAAATCTATAGTAGTGATCTCAGTATTGAGATGCAAAGTGTCTCCTGGGCGTTCTTCGCATCCTCAATGATTGCGTTTCCGGGCGATGACCAACGCCCAGAGTCTATAGGTATTTGACACCACAGCGCTAGAATCGTTCCTGAGAGTGTTTGGGACGCGCTCATTTTATCCTAAAAAGATCCATACCGATTGTTGATTAAGGAGATTCTGTGAAGGACACCTTAGCGGGAAAAGTTGCGGTTGTAACCGGCGGAGGACGAGGTATCGGAGCGGCCATCGCGCACAAGCTCAGCGCCTTGGGCGCTACAACCATCATCTGCGGGCGAGACCGCGTGCAGCTGGAAAAAACCGCCGCCGAGATCGGGGCGGAAGCCGTAAGTTGCGACGTGACCGACTGGAAGTCGGTAGAGGCCCTTGCTTCGACTGTGCAGCAGCGATTTCGCGGCGCGCACATCCTGGTGAACAACGCTGGAATCGGCGGGTTCGGAGGCCCCCTTCATGCGCTCGCCGTGGAATCCTGGGACGAGATTCACAACACCAATTTGCGCGGCGTCTTCTACACCATCCGGGCATTTGCTCCACAGATGATTTCCGGGGGCGGGGGTGACATCATCAATATTTCTTCCATTGCAGGCAAAAACGCTCTGCCGAACGGCGCTGCTTATGCCGCTTCGAAATGGGGCTTGAACGGCCTCTCGTATTCCGTGGCGGAAGAGCTTCGCGAACACAACATTCGCGTCTCCGTGGTATCTCCGGGATCCACAAATACCAAGCTCTCGCCGCATGAAGGCAAAAACGCCAAGAAAATGCTGCAAGGAGACGACGTGGCTCATGTGGTGGCGATGCTCGTCACACAGGCCCCGCAATCGTTTGCCAGCGAAGTCATTTTACGCCCGACGCAGAAGCCCTAAAGGCCAGAGATCCACTTCGGGAAGCGGCCGACCAGGACTGGAGCGACGGTGACGGCCTTCTTAGGCCGCTTCTCGAAGTCAACGCAAGAAAATCGGCGCAACGGGGTCAGCGCAAGAGCGGAAAACCAAACCGTTGATTGAGATTGTCGCGGTCGACGGTTGGCCGCTGCAGTCCACCGCTCATCAGGGCAACTTTCAGAGAAACGAAGGCTTCCATCTCGTCGATGGAAATCTCTCCATCCTTGTTGGAATCGGCATCCGCGGATTGCAGCGCCTCCAATATCTCGTGCGTGAAAAAACCGTTCCGCAGCGCGGGTGATTCCAAGGACATTTCCCCCGCATGGGAGGAAGAGAAAATGATCGAGCCGGTTCGCCGAGAAAGGTTGTTATAGATATAGCGGTCCCTCTCGTAGAGAAATACCCTTCGCGGCTGACTCACACGTTCCTGCTGAAGAGCCGGACTGGTGCGAACCGCCGCCCCCGCGGCACGGCTCTTTGCAGTTAATTCGGCTCGGGTGGCTTCATCCATTTCTCCCGATTCACATGTATCGAGCAGGAGCAGCTTATGGCGTGGCGCTATGTCCCGCAACAAAGCCTCGATTTCATCGAAGCTGGCAGCGGTTCCGGCAAGATTCTTTATATCGACGTCATACGTCCCATAGTAGTAGGTGGCTTCTTTGGTGAGATCGTAGGCCCCATGCCCGGAAACCAAAATGACGACCGTGTCATCCACCCCGGCGTTCTTCAGAAGCTCACCCGCCTTCAGGATGTTCTCGCGGGTGACTGTCTCATCAATATAGGTTTTGGCGATCACATTCCGAAACGATCCGGAATAGCGTTTGAGCGTTCCGGCCAAGTCGAGTACATCCTTGTGAGCAAACTGCAGATTGAGAGCGGGATTGCGATAGTGGGAGACTCCAAATCCGATGTAGTAGAGGTCGCTCTTCACGTCTTTTGATTCAGGCCGGTAGATTGTGGACCAATGGGCCCTCAATGCCTCCACGCCCTGGCCGTCCAACGCGCCGATTTCAATCTTATTCACGCCTCGCTCTAGTTCTACTCGCTCGCTTACGTGCGCGGTGGAACCGCTTATCGGCTTTCCCTGTCCGCGAAGGATCGGCACGTTATTGACATAAACCTGGTAGCTTTGCAGCGACGTATGCGCGCTCCGAACCTCGGCTTCGATCTGAGCGAACTTGCCGCTCTGCGTAGCGTCGAGCAGGCGTACCTCGGGGGCCTCAGCCGAGAATGCGCCTCCCTCCTGGTGAACGCCGCTCTGCTCCAAACGCAACCGATACCGCGATTGAAGATGTTCGATAAATTCGGGTGTGCCGATTCCCATCCGGCTGAGAATCAGGTCAGGACGATTGAGCCGCAACGCAAATTGATCGATCCCATATGTATCGAGGCCTTTGGTAACAGAGAGCAGATTCCCGCCATAGTGCGAGCTATCAAAGTAACCATCCGGCGTATAGACGATCCAATCGCCGCCGTGGGCCAGCAGCATCATGGAGTAGCCGTTGTCGAGCCGCCATAGGCGGGTCGTGGAATCATGCCCGGCCGTGACCAGATACTTTTCATCCGGCGTAAACGACAAGCCATTGATCGTATCGCCGTGTCCCTTCAAGGTGCGGACAATTTTGCGAGCTGGCCAGTCCCACACAATCACGGTGTTGTTGGCCGTTGCCGCAAACCAATGCCCCGATTTCGAGAAGGCTATGCCGCCACCCCAGAACGAGTTTGGCGTTTGCAGAGATTCGAGGGGTTGGGCTTTGAGGTCGAATATCTGCAAGCTCTTCTGCCGGTTGCCGGTGGCGGCAATCAACCGGTCGCCTTCCGGGGAAAACGCGAGCGAGTAGGTGGGCCCAACGAGAACGCCAACCTTCTGATCGGTGCGGCTTTCTCCCTGGAGTTTCCCGTCCATATCCCAGATCTTCACCTCCTCACGCCCGCCGCCGGTCGCAAAATACTTGCCTTTCGGGTCGATGGCAATCGCATCGATTCGACGATCTTGCGCTTTCAAGACCCGCACCATCTTTCTCTGCAACACATCGAAGATATGGATAGATCCCTGGCCGTCGCCACAGAACAAGAGGCGGCTATCCGGCGTAAAGGCAAGGGTATCCGCGTTGTCAGGAAACCCGGTCCATTCAGCGAGCTTCTCACCAAGCGGTCCCCAAAGAATGACCTTGTCTCCACCGCTGGCAAAATACTTTCCGTCGGGTGCGAAGGCGAGTCCAGAGGAGTATTCCTTGTGGCCGGGAAGGCTGGCAATCAAGCGGCCAGTCAGAGACCATATTCGAACGAGCCGGTCGGCAGACAATCCCACAATTCGCTGGCCATCTGGAGACACAATCACATTCGTCATGGGACCGCTCAGCCCCATCAGCGATCGTTGGAATTCTCCGTCGATACCCCACATGCTGAGTCCCGCCGGGTTCGTATCGTTATCGGCAGCGATCAACGTACGCCCGTTCGGCGCCAGGGCAATGAGATGTGGCGAAGTACGTTCGCCGGTTCCAATACGAATCGCGCGCACAAGCTCGCCAGATCTACGGTAGATATTCACGCGATTGTCGATCTGGCCGCCACTGACGAGTTCATTTCCATCGGGCGTAAAACGCACGGAGTGAGTGAAATGCGAAGGAAATTGCGCGATTCGATTCCCCTGAAGATCCCACAACTTCGTCACCGGTTGCGGCTTGTTGCCATTTGAAAGCCCGAATAAGGAGGGCGTTCCGGCAGTGGCCAGGGTCTTGCCATCTGGACTTAGAGCAAGTGCGCTGATTGCATAGTCGCTGGCCGAGACGGCCCGAATGAGCTTGCCGTCGTTCGCCCAAAATCGCAGCTTACCATCTACCTGGCCACCAATCAGATTTCCTTCGCGCGTGAAAAGCAAACTAACGATCTCATGACCGCTCAAGAGGACGTTTCCACTTTCGTGGCCATCATCTACTACCGGCACGCGGGTCTCGACGCCGCCTTCGAGCTTATACAAGATCAGGCCGTTGGTTGTGCCGATCGCCGCGAAACGGTTGTCATCCGATAAAGCAACCGCTGAGACATATCCTTCCGTGGCCGGTAGGTTGGGAAATCGATGTACCACGCGGCCATCCAGCGAAAACAGGAAAACCGCGCCTCCCACGCGCGGCGCCGCCAGAAGAAACTGGTTGTCGTGCGAGAGAGCAAGGTAGTCGACCCAAAAGCCGGTGCGGATCGTTCGGATCAGCGTGCCCTCCGCAGTCCACAGCTTGATGGTGGAGTCCTTGCCGGCACTCACGAAAAATCTTCCGTCCGAGGCGTATTCGAGCGCGTGAATTTCGGCGGCGTGGCCGGTTTGCACGGTGAGTTCGATGGCAGGGGCTGGGGGCGACTGTTGTTGGTTCGCGGTGAGTCCCGGACAAACGAAGATTAGGAAGAAGCCAAGGAGCAAACTTGCCGGCCGCAGTCTTACTTTTAGAAATGCTCTTAGAAATATTCTTGGAAATACTCTTAGAAAACCAACCGACGTTCTCTTTTTCATGACAAACCCGCCCATGGTAGAGCCGCTCATGACAGAGCTGCCCATGACAGACCCGAACTGGATCACGCTTTCTCCTCCGGTGTTAAACCACACCATTAAGCTTCGCCAACTCCGCCGCCAGGATACAACTTACGAACGTCACCCATCTGTAGGGCTGGAGGGGTTTGCGGACATCATTTCGACTTCATTTCGCATTGATTTTTAGGCGCTTTTTGAAACGTCAAAAGAATGAACTAAACTTTTAAGACTTGTATTTTCAATAAGTTACGCTATTGGGCCGTTCGACTTTCTCAGATCCAGCGAGAAGGAAACAAACCGCAGGAACGGCGGGCTAGGGACGTCTGGCGGGGACCCTTGGGTGACAACTCCGGAACCCAAAATGGATAGGGCGCCAAAAATGAAAAGGACAAACGATAAAAGAATCGGCGGAATAAGAGATGGAGTGCCTCTTATTCCGCCGAACGAGTTCCGCCAATCAAGATCTTCCGCCGATTAAGACAGTGATTTAGAAAATCACAGCCTTAGACTGCGTTCCCAATAACCGCAGGAACTAGTCCTTCCCGTTATCGACAAAGGCCTTCAGCTTATGGGAACGGGAGGGATGACGAAGCTTCCGCAGAGCCTTGGCTTCAATCTGCCGAATGCGCTCGCGCGTCACTTGAAAGTCCTGACCGACCTCTTCCAGAGTGCGCTCAGAGCCATCCTCAAAACCAAAGCGCAATTTGATGATGCGCTCCTCGCGGGTGCTCAGCGTCCTCAACACATTGGCGGTCTGCTCTTTGAGGCTCATATTAACGGCGGCCTCGGCGGGCGAAACGCCGGAAACATCCTTAATAAAGTCGCGAAGGGGCGAATCTTCCTCTTCGCCAATGGGGCTCTCCAAGGAAATCGGCTGCTGCGCAACCTTCAAGACTCGGCGCACTTGAGCGACCGGGATATCAAGGCGCTGGGCAATTTCTTCGGAGGTAGGCTCCCGGCCAAGTTCCTGCACCAACTGCCGCGAGGCGCGGACCAGCTTGTTGATGTTCTCAATCATGTGCACCGGAACACGGATGGTGCGGGCCTGGTCGGCGATGGCCCTGGAAACAGCCTGACGAATCCACCAGGTGGCGTAGGTAGAAAATTTGTAGCCACGGCGATACTCGAACTTATCGACGGCCCTCATCAGGCCCATGTTGCCTTCCTGAATCAAATCCAGGAATTGCAGTCCACGGTGCATATACTTCTTGGCAATCGAGATCACCAAACGGAGGTTGGCTTCCACGAGATCGCGCTTGGCATATTCGGCGTCCACGTTGCCTTGCACAATTTCCCGCTGCGTGCGGCACAGATCCTGAAATCCGACGCCCGCCTGCTCCTCAAGCTTCTTGATTTCCGCCTTGCAGTTCTTTTGCTGGCGCTTGTACTCGGTGCGAAGCTCCTCGCTCCGGGCCGTATCATGCTTTTTCTTGAGACTCTGAAGCTGGTACTCGATGGCCTGCATGGTTTCGGCCATTTTCGTGACCTTCTCAATGAGACGCTTGCGCTCGGCCGGCGTGTATTTGAAGCCGCATATCGTCCGCGAAACCTTTACCTTCTCGCGGCTCAGGTTCCACCAGCAGCGGCGAAACTCCTTGCTCTTCTTCTCACGGCCAATTTCAGCCAGCTTTTCAGCGAATCCCTGGGCCTTCTTGTGGTGCTTGGCCATTTCGTCAATCTTACGGACAGTAGCCTGGCACCGGGCCGCTACAACCTCGTCGGTTACATCTTCCTCATCAAAAACAACAATCTCTTTAATGGACCGAACGCCACGCCGCAAATCGTTGCCAACGGCAATCAATTCCTCGATTACCAGCGTTGAACGTGAAATCGCCTTGAGCACCTTAAGATGCCCGCGCTCAAACCGCTTGGCAATTTCAAGCTCCCCCTGGCGGGTAAGTAGAGGGACAGTACCCATCTCCCTGAGATACAAGCGCACGGGATCGCTAGTCTTGTCGAGAGCCCCGGGAGCGAGATCCAGTTCGACCTCTTCTCCGGCCTCCATTTCGGAATCAAAGGCCGTCTCTCGCGCAGACGGCAAATCCTGTTCATCCAGCAGTTCGATCCCATGAATCCCCATGGTGCCGAGTAGATCGTTTTCGTCGACCGAGGAACCACCTTCCGAACCGAAGGCGCCTCCCCGAAAGGAACCTGCAAAGTCCTCACTCTCTACCGCGAGGGACTTTCCGATATCACCGAATTTGTCGTGAAGAGCCATTCAACTACGTTTCCTCATTGCCGGCTGCCAATATTTACCAACGTCTCACAGAACAACCGGAGGATGCAAGGTAAAACAATACATTGGATTACGGTAACCGTCCGTTTTTCGCATCAAGACCATGACGCACGCCCATGCTCAAGGCACAGGCCACTTTCAGTATGGATGCTCCGGACACGTCTTTGATTCTTGTTTACTTGGATTCCCGATTCTTGATTCCCGGGGCATTCTCGAGCCCTGGGGATTCTCAATTCTTGGGATCCTTGATTCGTATCCTTTCGGATATTCTGAATCTCTTTGTTTATTCCCATTCCGAAAGTTTCGTATTTCAAACCACTCGACGATTCAAACGGTCCACGATAAAAAAACGCAGAGCAGGTTATCACGCCTCGGTAATTTTCTGCCGTAAATTCTCATTACCCGAAAATCCGGCTCGCGACGCCCAAGCGCCTCACCGAAGATCGCTTCTCCGGGACGGTCAGCTTTGTTGAATAGGTAGCTCTGAAAAACGAACCATTGATCGATTGTTGTGCTTCCCTGCCCGGCAGCGGTTTCAGCGGGACGTTTTACAAACGCCTGGGTACAGCGACCCCACACCGATGATTTGTAATTTTGCCGTAGATAACGGAGGACAATCGCAATGGGAACTCTGAATCAAAGTCCCGATCGGAAGACACCTTTGACCGCGACTTCTTATGCAGTATACCACACGTTATGCAGGCTCTTTGCCCCTTGGACAGCGGCGGCTTCACTGGAGATTGGTTGGTGTCTTCGACATTTCTCCCCGCAAATCTTCGGCCTTGCTCCCGCAAACCTTCGACATTGCTCCCCGCAAATTCACGATGCGGGACTTGCCGGAATTTCCTCTGCCGTAATCTCCCGCACTCGGCCGTAATCCTACTTTGTACCCGCAAACTCCATGAATGGCCGTTGACAACATCGAAAGCAAAAGACACAACCTCCAATACCCTTTGGGTGGTACTGCCCCATCCTTCCGGAGGCAATTTTGGCAGGCTCCCCTCTTCTTTATGAAACATTTACGGTTTGCTTAGCCAATTCTTACGCTCCTGGTTGTCCACTGAAGTGTTGGTACATCGCTCCCCGAGGAGCGCCATCCGAGGAGCCCGAATGCCTGAGTTGACTATCTTTCTTATCGTGGTAGCGGCTGGAGTTGCTTTTCTACTGCTTTGCCTGGCCGGATTCACCCGGGGACGGAAGAAAGAAAAGGTCCTCGGATTCTTGTTCGACTCGCAGAAACCGCGAGAGACCAACCGGAAGAGTCTATGCTCAGCCCACCGATAGAACGAGAACGCAAGAACAAGACCTTTCGTGCGGACCATGTTTCCCGAAACACCGCAGCGCTTGTAGGGTTCGCGATTCTGCTCGCACAAAAGGGCTGGTTTCGCTAATCGACGGGGTTAATGAATCGACGGGTTTCGTTCATCGATAAGAACTGAATCGACAGATCCTTTCGTCGAATAGTAACTTGGAGATCTTAAGTTTAGAGGCGCCTGCAAAACCTTTCGTTGTTCAACCTCTCCGCTTCTTCTCTTCTTCACCTCTGTTCTCTTGTCCTCTCTTCCGTTTCGTTCTCTTCTTACTCCCATGGCACTTTCGTCATCCACCGGCATACTCGTCGAAGCGCCGGAATTATCTACTTCTAAAGTTCCAATGACCTTTTGAACCCTAATTGGAAAGTGGTACAGGCCGCAATATCGTCCTAGAGGGCATGAATATTGGCTAAATTTAAAATAATTGATTGTTCGCTTTTATGAACGATCAGTTTGCTAATTTCATGATACACTCGGTCCCCGCTTAGCCCTTTGGGGCTGGACGGACTCTGCGTTTCATCCCCGAAGCAAGCCCAACGCAAAGAAAAATGAAAGGAGTCTCTTCACCATGCGGCGAGTTCTCCAACGAATCCACCCCCTAGTACGGATCGTTGCACCCTTGGTGCTGGTCGGCGCACTGGCGCTAACCTACGCAATGGTGTCCAACAAGGGCGTCTCCGCTTCCTCTCCGGGACCTTCATTCCTGGAGTTTGAAAGCGGCCACGTGCGCCCGATTGCAATGTCCCCTGACGGCACCAAGCTGTTTGCCGTAAACACCCCGAATGGCACGCTTGAGGTCCTCAACATTACCCCGACCGGGCTTACCCCGCAGGCCCGGATTCCCGTAGGAATGGAGCCCGTGGCGGTCGCGGCTCGCAACAATAACGAAGTATGGGTCGTCAATCATCTCTCGGACAGCGTCAGCGTGGTATCGCTGGCGGGCACACCTCACGTCAGCCAAACCTTGCTTGTTGGCGATGAACCGCGCGATATCGTATTTGCCGGGTCTCCGGCCCGCGCCTTTATCACGACAGCGCACAGAGGCCAGCAACGCACCAGTCCTGCGCTCGCGAACGTTCCCGGCGCCGGCGATCCGCAGTTGACCACACCGAATATCCCGCGCGCGGACGTGTGGGTTTTCGATCCCAGCAATCTGGGAACGAACCTTGGCGGCCTGCCGCTGAGGATCATGAGCTTCTTTACAGATACGCCACGGGCCTTGGCAGTGAGCCCAGACGGCAATACCGTCTTCGTGGCCGGATTCAAAACAGGCAACCAGACAACGGTGGTGAACGAAGGCAGAATCTGCCCCAACTTTAACACCGGCCAGTCCTGCACCCTGAGCAACCAAGACGCGGGCATAGGCGGACACCTTGGACCGGGCGCCGACCAGACAGGTGAGACGGCACCATTTGTCTCGATGATCGTGAAGTTCAACAATGCAACCGGCCACTGGCAAGACGAAATTGGCCGCGTGTGGGACAGTTCCGTGAACTTTAACCTTCCGGATACGGACGTCTTTGCGGTTAATGCGAACACGCTCACCCAAACAGCTTCGTTCGCTCACGTGGGAACGACTCTGTTTAACATGGTCACCAACCCCGCGAATGGGCATCTGTACATTTCCAACAGCGAGGCAAAGAACCAGACGCGGTTCGAAGGGCCCGGCACCTTCACCGGATCAACGGTGCAAGGGCATCTCGCCGAGATGCGGATTACCGTGGTCAACGGCGGAAACGTGACCCCCATCCACCTCAACAAGCACATCAACTACAACATCCTGAATACCAGCCCGAATTTCGATTTCACCGCGGCCAGCCATAGCCTCTCCACTCCGCTCGACATGGCAGTGACGAAGAACGGCAATACCCTTTTCGTTGCCGCGTTCGGCTCCAGCAAGATCGGCGTATTCAATACAACCGCGCTGGAAAACAATACCTTCGACCCGACCAAGACCAGCGCGAACTACATTCCGGTGAGCGGCGGCGGCCCCAGCGGCCTGGTGCTCGACGAGACGCGGAACAAGCTGTATGTGATGACTCGCTTTGACGATGCCGTCAAGGTGATCGACCTGAGCTCGAACAATGAAATTCAGGCGGTTTCCTTCAACAATCCGGAACCGGCCTCGGTTGTGAAGGGCCGTCCATTCCTCTATACGCCGCCACCCGGAGGCAACGGAGAAGCGGCCTGTGCAAGCTGCCACATCTTTGGCGACAAGGATGAGCTTGCCTGGGATCTCGGAGTTCCCGAGAATACGGTAACCACCAGCCCGATTTCAATCAACCTTGGCGGCCAGGTAGGCATAGGCCTCTTCTTATTCGGAACTCCAGGGCAGATCAACGGCACGGGCAAAGTCAATACCTTTCATCCTATGAAAGGCCCCATGACCGTGCAGACCTTACGCGGCCTATCTAATTCGGGAGCCATGCACTGGCGCGGCGACCGCAGCAACGGTGTATTGGGCACGAATGCCACGGACGAGAACCTGAGCTTCAACAACTTTATTGTGGCCTTCAATTCCCTGCTGGGAGGCAACGAGCCCAGCACGACCGACATGCAGACCTTCACCACGTTCCAACTCCAGGTGCAACTACCGCCGAATCCCGTGCGCAGCCTGGACAACACTCTGAACGCATCCCAGCAGGCAGGTGAGCAGTTCTTCATGGGCCCGCGCCCGGCTGACGGCATCAATACCGGCATTCTGGGACTGGTGCTCGGCCAGACCGCCTTTACCTGCAATGGGTGCCACGAGGTCAACGCGGCGGAGGGCCACTTCGGCACCAGCACCAATGCAAGCTTCGAGGGCATTCAACAGATCTTCAAGATTCCGCACCTTCGCAATATGTACGACAAGGTTGGAATGTTCGGATTCCCGAGGGTCAGCTTCTTCAACAACAACACCGATGGGTTCCAAGGAGACGCGGTTCGCGGCTTTGGATTCACCAATGAAGGATCGGTTGACACCGTTTTCCGGTTCTTCCAGGCAGTGGTGTTCAACCCGCAGATCAATTCAGGGTTCCCGCTCATCAACCCCGATGCTACGCGGCGCAACGTGGAGCAGTACGTGCTTGCCTTCGATACCGACCTGGCTCCGATTGTGGGCCAACAAGTAACGTTGAACAGCACCAATGCGGCGGTCGCCGGTCCTCGGATTACCCTGATGGAGCAGCGGGCGGGAGCAGCTTTCACTTCCAAGATTCTGGGCGGCGCAACCACCGAGAGCGACCTGGTGGCGAAGGTCGTTCAGGGCGGCACGGTGCAAGGATTCCTCTTTAACACCAGCCGTGGAACGTTCCTCGCAAACGATGGAACTTCCATCTCCGACCAGGCGCTCCGCGCCCTTGCGGCAACTCCAGGCCAGGAGGTCACGTTCTTGAGCGTGCCACCGGGATCCGGAGCGAGGGTTGCCTTTAACCAATAACCATCAGGCCAAACACAACTGACGAAAGCCCCACGCGCTGTGCGTGGGGCTTCTTTTTGGGATTTGTCTTTTTTAGATACCTCCGGGTGTTTTTGCCCGGCTGGATTTTCAGGTTTCGTCAAATGGGGGTAAGCCGAATGGCGTGAACATCGCGGTCCACGCCATACATCCTACGCGATACACCAAGCGTAAGAATGAGTTAGCTGGGAAGAGAATATTCCTGAGGAACGGGCAGGCCCTCTACGCGTCCTTCAAAAATCTCTTTGAACTCAGCCATGAGTTCCGCGTGCACCAGTCCGTTGCTGGCGAGCACCTGACGGCTGCTGATCTCGAAAGGTCCGCCGGAAAAATTGGTCACCACGCCGCCGCTCTCCTGAACCAGGAGAACAGCCGCAGCCGTATCCCATGAGTTCAAGTTGAACTCCCAAAAAGCGTCATAGCGGCCACTGGCAACGCAACAGAGATCCAGCGCGGCCGAACCGGCGCGCCGCACCCCATGAGAGCGTAGCGTGATCTGATGATAGAAGTGAATATTGGGATTCTTGTGGCGCTTGTGGCTCGGAAACCCCGTGGCAACCAGGCATTCGGCAAGGCGCCCCATCTTGGAGACCCGCATGGCCTTTCCGTTCAGCTCGGCGCCGCCACCCTTCTCCGCCGCAAACATTTCGTCGCGGGTGGGATCGTAAACAACGCCGGCGATACGCTCGCCTTTGTGTTCCAGGGCAATCGAGACACAAAAAACCGGATAACCATGGGCAAAGTTGGTGGTGCCGTCGAGAGGATCGATATACCAGCGATAATCGCTTCCGGTTTCCTTGCGGCTTCCCTCTTCGCCGATCATGTCGTGATCGGGCCACTGCCGGCGAAGAAACCCGACAATCAGATCCTCGGAGGCGCGGTCCGCCACCGTAACCAAATCCACATCGCCCTTATATTCGATGGTGACTTTGCCGAAGTGGGACATCAAAAGAGCCCCAGCTTCACGAGCCAAGCTTTGTATTGGAGTTAAGAAGTCCTGCCGGATACTCATGAGCGCGAGCGGCGCCCACTGTCTTCGGCAATGAACATGATCTCGTGCTTGAAAATGAAGAGGTTCGGCGAACTTTCCCGGGTGAGGCGGATCATGTTCAGGTCGTAATACTCGATCCATCCGCGAAACGTCTCTCCGGAGAGCAGCTTGACCGTTACAGGAGTTTGTTTTTCACCCAGAGCCTTGAGATAGGAGGACTCCATTCCCGTTTCTTCAGGGGGAGGCGTCTTAGTTTTCTTGGAAAAAGTAGCGGTTGCCCGGAAAGCCATGGGCAATATTGTAGCCTAAAATCCTTGCATTTCAGCGCCGGGTTATGGGCGTTTTCAGCGCGCGGCAGACGTGTAATAGCCCGCCCGGTGGCGGACGTGAAAGGGTTTGCTCTCCGAGTCGGAGCGATTGACCTTAATTTCCACCCGTCGAAACGCTGAGGCCGCTACCCTACGATTGGGATAATAAGCGATGAGGTATTGGGTGCGAAGTTCGTCGCTAATCTGGCGGAAAGCGTCGTCGAGCTTTTCGCTGTTCTCCGCATAATAGTGCTTGCCGCCGGTATCCCGCGAAAGCTGAATCAAAGCATGCTCGCCGCCGGTATCACGGCCGGACTCCTCGGCCACAGGGACCACGATAATGCTGTAGATAGTCGCCTCGGCTTCCTGAGCGCGACGCAGCGCGTTGCTATAGTCGGTGCGGCTGGTGGTGTCGCCACCATCGGTAATCAGCACCAGGACTTTTCTGCCATGCCGATCGAGAAGCGTGTCCGAACAAAGATAAATGGCATCGTAGAGCGAGGTGCCGGCCCCAGGGTGCACCCTGTTGATGGCTCCATCGACCGCTTTCAGATCGGCGGTAAACCCCACAAGCTGGTCGATCTCCTCAGCAAACTGGAAAAGCGAAAGCCGGTCTACGGGACGCATGATCGAGTGCGCAAACTTCTTTGCAGAGGCCACTTCCAAAGGGAGACTGCGATGCGTACTCTCGCTGGTGTCCACTGCAACCACGATGCTCAAGGGAAGTTCGGATTCCTTGTCAAAAACGCTGACGGCTTGCTCTACGCCGTCTTCGTAAATCTTGAAATCGTCCTTGCCGAGATTGGCGACAGGCGCACCATGAGAATCCGTGACCGTGGTGTACATGTTCACCAGCTTCACGTTCACGCGAAAGGTGTTCTGGTCGCCATTACCATTCGAAGAGCTTTGAGAAGCGGACTGCGAGACCTGCGCGGCAACCTGCTCCGAAGAGCCAAGTGCGGCGGGCGTATCCGCTTCCGCGCGGGCGAAGATTAAAACATTGCATGGCCCGCCAAAAAAAGACGACAGGGCGAATAAAACCGGCAAGAAGTGGGCTTGTCTGGTCTTCATTTTTTTTCGTCTGGTACTCTGCTGTCCTTAGATGCAGAAATGGGCCCAACGTTGGATTGCGCGCGAATATCTTCCGGAAACGGCTCTCCATCCGCCCATACGGCTCCGTCCTCGAAATACTCTTTCTTCCAGATAGGAACGGTTTTCTTCAACGTATCGATCAACCAGCGGCACGCGTCGAACGCCGCTCCCCGATGCGCCGACGCCACCGCGATCAGAACGCTGGTTTCTCCAATTTCCAGCCGCCCAAGCCGGTGCAAAATCCGGATATCCCGCACCCTAAAAGTCTGCAGGGCGGTTTGCGCCAGCTTCTCCATTTCACGCAGAGCCATCTGCTCGTAGGCCTCATAGTCGAGATATAGAGTGCGACGATTCCGGGTGTGATTGCGAACGATGCCCTCAAAAATCGCCACAGCGCCGTCTGCGGGAGACTTGATTTGTTCGGTGGTCTGCGCCGCCGGTATGGGCTCGCGAACGATTTGGCAGTGTTCCGAAACCAGCTCTTTTGGCACATCGGCCGCAGTGGCTTCGCCATCTTTGCCGCCGCTTACGGGCGGCAGAAAAGCTATTTCATCACCTTCCTGGAGGATGGTCGACGCCGGAGCGTACTCTTGATTCACGGAACAGGCAAGTGAGCCGGACAAGGCCCTGAAGCGCGGAAATCGCTCACCATAACGGTCAATAAGAACAGAAAGACGTGTTCCAGGCTGAAGCTCCAGCTTCTCTTCACGCGTTCCAATAATATCTGCAAGCTGCCCGAACAGCAGCACTTGTATCCACATTGCCGATATGGGTCTCTAACGCTAAATTGTACGGGATAATCGAGTCTTAATTCATAAAGGCTCAAGGCACATGGACGAAAGATAGCCTCGTTTAGCAATCCACTAGACTTTGCCGGCGGCAGCAGCGATCTTAAGGACAGGAGGGTCCATCAGTGAATTTCGGCGTACTCTTGTTTCCCGATGCTGAAGAACTGGATTTTGCGGGACCATGGGAGATGCTCACCATGTGGAGCAGGCATGCCCACGGGCCGGAGAATTGCCTGATCGTTGCGCAGACCGGCGAACCCGTGGTGTGCGCCAAGGGTCTCTCGGTGAATCCCCACCTTTCTTTTGACAAAACGCCACAGTTGGATTTTCTACTCGTGCCGGGAGGCCAAGGGACGCGCCGCGAGGTCGACAACGTGGAGTTG
>Ga0209060_10000932_pt1 | contig 38609 bp, 46 predicted proteins | sample Coa_R1_8_FD_187155 | JGI IMG/M metagenome (GOLD analysis project Ga0209060, IMG submission 187155) | Surface soil microbial communities from Centralia Pennsylvania, which are recovering from an underground coalmine fire - Coalmine... | ecosystem: Environmental > Terrestrial > Soil >...
CACGACGCGGCCGCGCCGGTCGCGGCCGACGGGGCGATTCAAAAACTGCAACGCCTGCTGAGTCGTGAAGTCAAACGCCTGGTCGGCCGTCGCGCCCTGGGCACGGGCCTGCGAGTAGATCGCTGCGGCCTGGGCCGCGACGCCCGTCTGTTCGAACTTCTTACGCTCGGCCTTCCGTGCATCGTTTTCCTCTTTCGTGTCGGCCTTGGCTTCCGTCGCGTCGGCCGCTTTCTGGGCCCGGCCCTCTTTCTTGACTTCCTTTATGTATTCGGCGACCTCCTGGCCGAGTGACGCCCAGAACTCCCGCGCCATCTTCTCGCCGGCCGCGCGCTCTTTCTTGAACGCGTGAATGTCCGCGTCGACCTCGTCCTCGATCCCCTTCCAGAACTCGTCGACCTTGCGCTTCAGGACCGGGTTCGCCTGGTCGATCCGTGCGACCAGGTCGCCGAACATCACGGTCGTTTCGCGCGTGAGCCGGTCGAGCTGCCGAAAGGCCGATTCCTCGCCGCGACTGAGCCGGATCATGAGATCCTCGGCGAGCTTCTCCGGCCGGTTCTGCGCCGACCGGAGGCCGTTCACGAGCGACTCGAACCGCTGCCACTCGCCGGCGACGAGCCGGGCTTTCTCCTCGTCCGTCTTGCCGCTCTGGCGAATGTCGAAGATCGCGTTCTCGGTCACGAGCCGCTGCTGGCGAATGTAGTCCTCCTGGTCCTGGCGCAGCGCATCCGTGAGCGTCGCGAGCGTCTGCGGACCGCGGCCCTTGACCGCCTCCTGAAATCCCTTCGCCCGGCCCTCTTGCTCCTCGCCGGGGGCCTCGAGCAATCGCTTGAGGTCGCGCTGCCGTTCCTGTTGATCGGCGATCTCTCGCTCGAGCTCGGCGGTCCGCGTCCGCAGCCGGTTGTACTCCTCGAGCTGGGCCGCGTTGCCTTTGGCCGCCGCTTCCATCTTTTCGAGCGAGTCTTTCGCCCGGTCGAGCTCGCGCTTGAGGCCGTCGATATCGTCCGCGGCCTTCGGGAACGGGTTCCGCGTCTCCCAGAATCCCGCGAGCGTGTCCCAGTTGCGGTACAGCGCGACGCCGGCCGTCGCCGCGACCGATATCACGGTGCCGAGGCCGCCCAGGCCGAGGAGCAGCGTGGGCAGGTTGTTGGTAATGCTGTTGAGCTTTTGCCCGACGTCGCCCGACGTGCTGACGAAGTCCTGGAACGCGAACGAGCCGGCCTGAATCTGCATATTCAAGGTCGACATGCCGGCCCGCGTGCCGCCGAGCGCCCCGCCGAGGCGGCCCTGCGCCGAGGTCGCGGCGGACACGTCGGCGGTGAACGCCTCGAGCGCCCGATCCTCGGCCCAGATAGCATTAGCGGCCTTGCCGGCCTCGGCCGCGAGCTGCTCTTGCTCGGCCTGCCAGGCGTTGTGCGCCGCGATCGCCCGCTCGATCGCCCGCAGCTCGGCGTCCTCGGCCGCGATCTTCTGGGCGATCGCCGCCGCGTCCTGGACGCTCGCCGTCGCGAGCTGCGCGTCGGACGCAATGAGCTGCTCTTGCGTGGCGACGATCCGGATCACTTCGCGGTCGACCGCCGCCAGCTCGAGCCGGAATGCTTCCTCGGCCGCCGCCGCGCGCTCGATCGCGGCGACGTCGAGCGCGGGCCCGGCCGTGCCTTGCTTCCGTGCCGCGGAGACCTCGCGCGCTGCCTCGGCCGCTTGGCGCTGCCCCGCGGCCCATTCCTCGGCCGCCTCGGCCGCGGCACGGTCCGCGGCCGCCGCCGCCTCGGCCGCTTCCGTGTTCGCCCTGGCCGTCGCGATCGCCTCGTCGCGGATCGCGGCGTTCAGGATCTTGAGCGCGGCCTCGTTGGTCCTCAGGTCGCTGTTGAGCGACTTGAGCGCGGCCGCGAATTCCTCCTGGCTGATCTCCTCGCGGGCGTAGGACTGCGCGAGGTCGAGCATCGCGGCTTTGAGCGCCGCGACCTTCGCCGCGGTGTCGACCGCGGTTTGCTGCCCAGTCAGGGCGAGCTCGGCGCCGAACTGGAGATTGTTGCTCATCGAAACGAGGCCCTCGCGTGTTCGTCGCCCCAGTCCTCGAGGTCGCGGAGGCACTCCGCTTGACCTTGTGGACGGATGCCGCGGAGATCGCGCCGGGGGAGCCGGCCGCCGCCGGCGAAGTGATAGATGAGAAACGCGATCCCCTTGCCCGAGAGCACGTCGGCCCAGGCGCCGACCGCGTAATAAACCCGGCGTGCGCTGTCGTACCCCTGGCCGGTGTAGAGGTTCGTGATCACGCGCGAAAACTTCCCCCGCGGTGCGAGCGGCGGCCCGGCGAGCCGCCGGTACTGAGCGCCGGTGAGATTGTTGTGCGCCGTCTCCGCAAACTTGCCGCCGGTGAACACCGCACGGCGCTCGAGCTTGCGCTGTTCTTTCACGCCCCACTTGGACGTCTGCTTTCCGGGACGGTAGGTGACGGCGGCCATGTCGCGGCCGTCCTTGTCCTTGCCGTCGAGGATGCCGCGCGTGTTGTCGGCGACGATCCGCTTTTCCCACCGCGTCAGGAGCGGGCGAACGTCGGGCTTGCGAAAGCGCTCGATCTGCCCGCGAATCCGATCGAGCGCGTCGACGTTAAAACGACCCATAGCGGCCGAGCCTCACGAAATGCCACTCGCCGATACCCAGGGGGTGCGTCGTCTCGCTCGCGGCGACGGTGGCCGCGTCCATCGCCTCGACCATGTTCGCGCGGCTGAGGTCGAGATAGCGGGCGTTGGTCGCCAGCGCGAGCAACCGCTTGAACTCTGTCAGGCCGATCGGCCCGTACCGGCGCACGTACGCCGCCCAGGCCGCGGAGATGAACACCTTGTCCGGCCCGAACCGTCCCGACTCGTCGACGGTCGCCGCGACCTCGAGCACGCGCCGGGCGAATTCCGCCAGGTCGGGCGGCGGTGTCGCGGGCTGCGGTTTCGGAGCCGGGGCCGGAGCCGCCGCGGGCTTCGGCTTCAGGCTCGCCGCGTGGAGCACCGCGGGGGGCCGGGGCTTCGGCCTGGGCTTCGCCGCCGCCGCGGCCGGGGGTCGCGGCTTGCCGAGCTGGCGGAAGCCGGAAAAGTATCCCTCGTCGATCGACCGCCGGACCGTCTCGCGCTGCGCGCCGATGCCGAAGGTGAACCGATCGATATCGATCCGGCCGGTGACCCTGAACCGCACCGGCTCGCGCGTCGCGAGCTGTTTCATGCGCTCGGCCGGCAGCTCGAGCCGCTCGGCCGCCTCGGCGACGGCGATCGCGTTTCGGTAGCCGTGCCACCAGACCGCGCCATATTGCCGCAGCTCGGCGACGTCGTCGTCACTCCACCCGATCACGTCGCGGTAGAGACCGCGGCCCAGGCCGGCGCGGTGGTAGCCGAGGATCCGTCCCCAGTGCTTGCCCGTGACCTCGTCGACCGCCCAGTGCCATTCCGCGTGATCGACGAACCCGCGGCCGCGCAAGAGCTCCTCGGTCCGGGAGAGACCCATCGCCGGCACGAGCGGCGGGTTGTCGGCGGTGCCCTGGCCGGTGTGCGACCGCCAGCGCCCGCGCCGCCGAGTCGATTCGGCGATCGGGATCAGCGGTCGGCCGAAGCGGTCGAGCCCGCGGTTGCACCGTCGGCGAAAGACCTCGAGGCCCTTGCGCGCGACGAAGGCCCAGAACGCCCGCTTGACCGACTCGTCCGAACCGCGGAACGTATTATCCGTGGGCTCGATTCCGCGCAGCCGGAATGCAAACGATTCGGCCACGTTCTATGGTCCTTACGGGAGATCCCATGTCGCTCTACCTGGTGATGCTGCTCGCCGGCCTGGTCGGCGGCCTCGTCTTCGCGATGCTCGGCCGCTGGGTCGCCGACCAGAAACACCGCGACCCGAACGAGGGCGCCTTGCTCGGCTTCCTCCTCGGGCCGTTCGGCGTCCTGGTCGAGCTGCTCTTACCGACGAAGGAAGCGCCGAAGCGAAAGGCGGTCCGTCGCCTCGATCGATCGGGCTGGCAACCGCCGCGTGATGAGGCGTTCGACCAGGAAGCGGCCAACTGGATCACGCGAAACTGAACGAGATATCGGCCGCCGCGGTCTGGTCGAACGTGTTGAGCAGGGTCATTTTTTGCGTGTACGCCTTGTCGAGCGGCAGATCGAACGGGAGATCCGTGACGACGTTCTGCGCGTTGAGCTGCACCGTAAGGTTTTGCCCCGTGACGTTGTTCTGAAACGTCACGCTCGCGGCCTGGGGCGTCGAGAGCTCGAACGGCGAGCGATCGTCGGGTGTGCCCTTGAAATAGAGCGTCGTCTCGAGCGTGCTCTCGCGGCCGTACCAGTTGAGGATCGAAAGGCCCTGGGACTCGAACCACTGGCCGTCGAGCGCGTTGTTGACGGCGATCGCGAGGTCGCGGTACTGGGTCCGCGTCGCGCCGCCGATCGAGAGCTGGCCCGACGTCTGGTGGAACGTGTAGGGCGTGAGCGGCATCTCGACCTCGGTCGGGACCGGGAACGGCGTCGTCGACGGGTCGCCGGTGTCAGTGCCGTAGCCGGTTTGCGTGCACGCCGTCAGGCCGAGCGTGACCATCGCCGTCGTCGAGTCGGTCGAGACCTCGACGCGGAGCGACGAGACCTTGCAGCCGCTATACGTCTTGCGGTAGTACGTGCCGTCGCTCTTGCGGATCGCGTGGTAGACGGTGCAGCTCGCGAGGTCGCCGGCGAGCTCGGTCGTCGTCCAGGGCGACGTCTGGCCGGAGTTGATGCGGAGCAGTCCCCAGTTGAGTAAAAACTGGGCCTGCGCTGGATAGAGCTTCGTCTTGAGCTGGCCCTTGCACTCATAGTGATCGGAGATCACTTCCGACGCGATTGCCAGGCCGCCGCCGTAGGGAATCCGTTCCTGGATCGGCTTCGCGTACATGGTGAACGAGTTGCCGTCGATCAGACGGACGAAGATCGAATTCGTGCCGATCGTGGGCGACATCACGGGAGTACCGAGCGCCGACTCCTGCACGATGTAGAGAAATTCACGGGCGGTGCTGTTGGCCATTTTTCAGGCTCCACGGGTGGTTGTTAAGTCGGCTGAACGGTGTTCACGATGCGCAGGTAAAAACGGCCCTCGCCGTACATGGTTCCTTCGGGGCTCGCTTCCGGCCGGGGTGCGATGCCGGGCGCGCCGAAAACGATTTCCCCCGTCTCGGCGCCGACCGCGGCCAGGTCGAGCCCGAACGACGTCCCGCCGCCGACCGAGGGACCATTCGGGAGCAATGCGCTTCGCAGCACTCCCCAGAGGTCCGTCACGTCATCGACGCACGTCGAGCTGATCCCGAGCTCGACCTTGACCCAGAGCGTTTCCACGGCCGCGTCCGGGCTGTACCAGTCCTCGTCGACGGGGTTCGGCGTGAGGCGCACGACCGGGGCGTTCGCGCTCGGCGCAAACGGGCTCTTGTCGGCCGTCACGCCCTCCCACGATCGGAGGTTCGGCCCGACGAGCCGTTTCACGGTCGGGTCGTTTTTGAGCTGCTGAACGATCCGGCGAAAGACCTTCGTCTGGTTCGTCTCGGGTGTCTTCAGGCTTTTCCCCACGTCAGAACCTCCCCTTGCCGCGCTGGCCGCCGGCCGGTCGCGGCGGATTCGGTGCGGTGTCCGCGCGCGCCCTTCGCGGCCGCGCGTCGGGCGGTGCCGGGGCTCGTGCCGGCGTCGTCGGCGGCGGTCCCGCGGTCGGCGCGAGCGTCACGCTCGCGACCGCCGGCACCGGCGCCGTGATCGGAGGCGACGGATTCAGGACGAGCGGGCCGGCGTATTCGGCCTGCACAAGTTTTTGACGGCGATCGAACGCGAAACGCCGGCGGGTCGGCGTTGGTGTCGGTGTGGGCGTTGGTGTCGGTGTGGGGGTGGGGGTTGGAGTCGGAGTCGGGGTCGGGGTCGGCGTCGGCGTGGGGCTCGGAATGCCCATGTAATAGAGCTCGGCCCCGCCGTCCTCCGGGACCATCGCCGCGACGTTCGCCGGGTTCGCGTTCTCGCCGATCGTGCCCGTGCCGACGCTCGTTTGCAGCGCCGACGGATACACGTTCCATGCCTGCCCGTAGCTCGGGCCGCCGAACCCGTCGATCGCAAACCGCGTGTATTCGGCGACATTCATCTGCTGATCGAGGTACTGTAGCTCGGCGAGATGCGCGCGGTAGAACCGTGGCGAGCGCTGGGTCGCATGCGCGTTTTTCGCGCGGAGCGCGAAGTTGTTTCTTGAAGTCGGGTCGTACGCGTAGTACGGATCGAGGTCGGACGGGCCCGCCTCGTAATTGCAGAGCTTCACATTGCTGAACTGCCCCACGTACTGGGGGGCCGACAACAGAGCGAGCTGGCCGGCAGAGATCGCGTACCGGCCCGAATAGAGCGAGGCGAGGCCGTAGAGGTCGACGAAGTCGTCGGGATAACACTGTTCCATCCACGCGGTGATCGTCCCGGACGATAGCGCGTTGTCGTAGTGCGCGGCGGTGGGGTTCGTGTCCTGGTATCCGTCCGGCGCGAATCGGTCGAACGTGCGGCCCGTCCACAGGCACCAGTCCCCGATCGCGGGGGGCACGGTAGATTGGCCGGTCCATCCTCCCATGATGCGAATGAGCTTCGCCGGGTCGCGGCCGGTCGTCGTGTACCCGGAGCCGCCGGCCGTCAGGGTCAGGCCGGTGACCACTCCCCCGCTAACGGTCGCGGTCGCGGTGGCGCCGCTGCCGTAGCCGCCGGCGATCCGGACCGTCGGCGTCGAGCCGTACCCGAGGCCCGGGTAGTCGAGCACGATCCCGGTCACGGCGCCGCCGGCGACCGTGACGTGCCCGGTCGCGCGCCGCGGGGCGATCTGCACCGTCGGGGCCGACGTGTACCCGCTCCCCCCGGTATTGACCGTGATCGACGTCACATGGCCGCTGCCGTCGAGATTCGCGGTCGCCGTCGCGCCGGAGCCGCCGCCGCCGGAGATCACGACGGCCGGGGGCGACGTGTAGTAAATCCCCTCGTTCGTGACCGTGATTCCCGTCACGGCGCCGCCGGAGATCGTGGCGTACGCGATCGCCAGGGCGCCTGACTGGGCGAACCCACCGTCAATCTCGACCGAGGGAATCCCGGTCCACATCGACATGGCCAGGGCGTGACACTGCGCCGCGCGGTGGGCGTAGTAATACGACCAGCTCGGCCCGGTCTGCGCACAGGGCCAGCCGGTGGCGCCGCTCGACGCGAGCCACTGGCCAGTCAGGTCGTTCGAATTGAGCACCATCTGCGGCACGGGCGTTTCCGCGCCGCCGTTCCAGTGCTCGTTGGTGTACTCGAAAGCGACCGACTCGCCGGCCGAAAGTACGGCGTTGACGTCGGCGAAGGCGTCCATCACGAAGCTGTCCGTGGCCCAGACGGGAACCTGGATCCACGGGATCATGCCGCACTCGTGCGCGATCTGGACGTGCTCCTTCGTCGGGGCCGCGCCCCCGCCCATCTCAAGGGTCAGGGTTCCCGCGCCGTCCGGAGTGTGCGAGGCGAGGAGCGTCGTCGGGTCGGGTCCGCCCGATGCCTGGCTATCGGAGTAGCTCTGAAGGATGAAATGCGTCGCGTCGAGCACATAGATAATGTGCGTCGAGTCGATCTTGGTGCAGCCGAACGTGAGCGACTCGGTCGCGGTGACGCTCGCCGCGTTCTTCAAGGTGACCTGGGTCGATGAGTCTACCGATTGAATCTGGGTGTCATACGGAATGCCCGTTCCCAGGACTTCCATGCCGTTGCGAAGGCCAGTCGTCGAGGAGAGGCCCGTCACGACGGCCGTACCGTTGAGCGTGCCCGTGAGGATCACGGATCCGGTGTCGGCGAAAATCTGCGTGTTGACGTTGAATAGGACCTGGTGGCCGGTCGCGAGCCCGTGCGGCGACGCGCAGGTGACCTTGATCACGGAATTGTTGACCGACTGCGGAAAGACCCGCTGCGCGATGGCGAGCGTCGTCGGGTCGCTACTCGTGACCGGGTCGAACGCCGTCACGCCGATGGTGAGGATCCGCGAATCGATGTAGTACGAAAGGTTGCTGGTCGAGTGCTCGTCCGAGTAATTGGCAAAATGCGAGTTGAGCACGCCGATAAAGTGCTGCCCGCGCAGGAAGCCGCCGGGGAACTTGCTCCCGGTGATCGCGTACGGATAGGTCGGGTTATACGTCGCCAGCCGGGCCAGAAAATGGGGGTGCGCGGTGTGCGGCCAGTCGTCCGGCGTGTCGGGGTCGTGAATCCAGTTGAGGTAAATGAAGTCGTCCGTGCTGCCGCTGGACGTGCAATTCAGTTGCAGCGCCGGGTTATAGAACGGCTTGGGCTGGCTCGTGTAGTTCGGCGTCTGCCGCCAGATGATATTGGTACCGGGGCCGCCCGTGTACGGCGGATCGCTCGACACTCCGACCGCGCTCTGGCCGCCGTCCTCGATCGCGAGCGTCGGATTGCCGGATGTGTTGAAGTTGAACGACCACTGCCCCGTGCGGTTCGCCAGGGGGAAGCCGTAAGCGTCGTCGCCGGTTCCTAACACGTAGCAGTTGAGGAACTGGTAATTGCAGGTATCGCCGGGCGTCGCGCTCGCGAGCTGGAGTTGGGAATTGGCGTCGGTGGAGACGGCGTTGGCGCCTCGCCAGTAGAACCCCAGTTTCATCCGGTTCGCGAATGCGACCTGGGGGAAACTGTCGGCGAGCTCGCCGATGTTGTAGCCGACCTTGAGGTTTCGCGAGGCGCTCGAGTCGAACGGGAAGAACGTCGTATCCGTGAGGATCGGGACCGAGCGGCTGCTTTCGGGGCCGACCGTGCCGGAGTGTGCCGTGATCCACGAGTCGAGCGCGTTCAGCACGAGCGTATCGCCCGTGCTGGCGAACTTGTCGGCGACGCGCTCGATCCGGATCGCGTCGGTCGGGGTGTTGCCCGACGCGTTGTTATTGGAGATCGTGACGGTGATCGTCCCGCTCGTCGAGGTGACCGTCGCCAGGTCGCTGAAGCGATACAGGAGGTCGTTGCGGTCCCACGTCGGGGCCTGGGTCGGGTCGAGGTCGACGTGCGTCGTGCTGTCGGCCGTGATCGTGTAACGGACCGAATTCGACCAGCCGCCGGCGCCGACGTAGCCGCCGTAGAACGTGTCGGGAAGGTTCCGGCTGACGTAATAGCTGCCGGCCGGCACTCCGGTGAACGTGTACGTGGCGGTGGCGGTGTGGTCCGTCGTGTAGGACAGGCCGCCCGAGCCGTCGCCGTTGAAGCTGAAGAGCTGGAACGTCGCCGACTGTGCCGTGTACGGGTTCCAGGTGCCGGTACTGGTCCATCCGGTGCCCTGGTCGTCGATGATCGCGGCATGCTTCGGACTGCCGACGTAGAAGCTGACGAAGTTGTCGCCGGCGCCGCCGCTGCCGCTATACAGCGCCTGGCCGAGCGATACGGGCGTGCCCCCGTTCTTCGTGATGGTGCAGCCGGTCGAGTTGGCGCCGACGACGGGCGTCGCGTGGCCGCTGCCATCCTTGACGCAAAGCGCGAGGATGTTGCCGCCGGGCAAGAGCCCGCAATTCGGGGCTGTCCAGTCGATCACCGCTTGCGGGCTGACGATCGTGAACGGGATCGCGAGCGGCAAGAGATTGCCGCCGTTCGACACGTTCACGGTATAGCCGCCGTTGCCGTGGCCCGAACCGATCGCGAGCGTCGCGGATTCCTGGTCGGAGCCCGTCGACGAGAGCGTGATCGTCGTCGGCGTGAACGATCCTAAGGCGCTGGTCGGCGTGAAGACGACGGGCGATCCGGGGGCCGTCGCGCGGAGCCATCGGAGCGTGACCGTCAGGTTTCCCGGCGAGTGCGCCGTGCCGCCGAACGAGAGCGAATAGAGCGCGGCGTAAGCGGGCTTCGTCGGCGGCCCGCTGACGACCGACGTGCCCGTGACGCTCCCGGAGAGCGCGCCGAGGATGCCCAGCTCGGGGCTTGCCCCGGTGATGGGCACGGCGTCGAGCAAGGGCACCGTCGACGGGAGCGAGGCGGTCGGGATCGCCACGGCCTCGATCACTTCGGCCGGGTAGCCGGCCGCGAGGTTCGTGGTGTCGGCGGACGTGAAAACGGTCGCGGTCGCAATCTGGTTTGTCAGCGTCCAGAGGCCGAAGTCGGCGATCGACATTCCGACCGGCGCCGACCAGAAGCCGTTATAGCCGAGCACGAGGTGCGCGGTCGACGATGCGAGCGAGCTGACCCCGTTCGCCACGGTCCGCGTGATCGGCACGAGCACGCCGTCGAGCCAGATGTTGAGCGGGCCGCCGCCGCCGGAATAGCCGGTCGTTCCAAACGCGTTCCAGTCGACCTCGAGATAATGCCAGAGCCCGTCGCCGTCGAGTGCCGCGAATGTGTCGCTGTTGGATTGCCAGACCTGAAAAGCCGATGCGCCGTTGGTGACGACGAACTGAAGACGGTTCGCCGCGGCGCCGCTGTCGTACTGATAGGTGAACCAGAGCGCATTATCCGGCGCGGAGTTCCCGAACTGCGAGACGAGATTCAAAAGCCCGCTCGTACCGATCGCCGTCGTGCCGCTGGCCAGGGTAAAGGCCAAGTGAAACGCGAACCCGACCGACCCGTTCAGGAGCGTCGACGCCCCGAAGTCGATCACGTCGGTCGTCGCGGTGAATTTGCGGGCGCTGGACATGGGGCGGCTCTATGTAAGGAGCTCCGTCTCTGTGTACCGAGCTCCGTCTCTGTGTATGGAGTTCCCGCCGCGGCCGGTCGCGCAAGGGAACGCCCGGCCCGGGAGAGGCCCCGGGCCGGGGTCGGATCACTGGAGACTCAGACGATCGGCGTTACTGCGTGCAGAGCAGCGAGACGAGCCGCTTCGAATTCTCGGCCGCGACGAAGACGTCGTGGAGCAAGAGACCGCGGACGGCGTTCGCGAACGTCGTCTGCAGGCGAAGCGCCTCGATTTCGGTAATCTGCGCGGCGTAGCTGATCGCCTCGTTGTCGCCGAACAAGAGGTACTTGTTGCCGCCGCTTCGGGGAACGTGCGGCGTCTCGTACACCGCGAATCCGGCGACCATCCCGACGAAGCCGGGGGCCTCGGCCGCGGTGCGAGCGACTTCCTCGCCGCCGACCAGGCCGTACTGGACGACCTTGTCGCCGAGCTCGCCGGCGCGCACGAAGTGCTCGGTATCCTGCAAGAGCAGACCCGTGGTGTCCGGGTCGACGATCGCCCACCGGCTCCCGGTCGTCGCCGGCACGTTGGCTTTCGAGAGGATCGACCGCGCCTGGACGAACTGCGGGTAAATGTCCGTGTTGGTCACGGTCGTACCCGTCGAGGTCGTCAGCGTCAGCGCGCTCGCGGTCGTCAGCACGACGTAGGGTGCGACGGTGTAGTTATTGCCGCCGGCCGTGATCGTGACGGTGTTGATTGCGCCGCCGGAGACGGTGCACGTCGCGGTCGCGCCGTTGCCCGTGCCGCCGACGAACTGGATCACCGGGGCGGTGGTGTAGCCGCTGCCGCCGGAGTTGATCGTGACCGAGGTCACGGCCCCGCCGGAGATGACGGCCGTCAGGCTCGCGCCGGTGCCGGCGGTCGGAGCGCCGAGGGCGACGCCGGCCGACGAGTAGGCCGAGAGAAGCTTGGCCTCGACCGTGTTGTTCATCGCGACGACGGCCCGCTTCATGTAGACGTCCATCGCGTTGACGTCCGACTGCGCCTTGTCGAGGTCGTCGACCTCGAACGCGAAATACTCGCCGTCGCTGACGGTGAAGCTTTCCTTCGTCGGCGTGAGGTCCTGGTAGCTGATCGTCGCTCCACGGGAATAGCTCCCCATGGAGATGTTGCCGGCGGTGCGGACCCACACCGTCTTGTTCTGACGGAGGTCGCCCTCCCAGTTGCGATTGACCAGGGGCAACATGACGTTGATCTGGTCGAGCTTGGTCACGAGCCGTTCGGACCACGCTTCTGAATTGAAAGCGGCCAGGTTGTTTGCCACAACTTAGCCTCCTGTCTCACAGCCGGCCGGGAACACGTTCGCGGGCCGAGCTGCTACTTTCCGAGGTAACGGACTGGCCCCGCTCGGCGCCCGGGCCCGGCTTCCCGCTGGGCTGCGCCTGCGTTGCCCCGGCCGCTCCCGCGGCAGTCGTGGCCGCTCCCGCGGCCGGTGCGTCGACGAGCCAGGTACGGCCCTTCAGGGCCTCCTGAAACGCCGCCGCGATCTTCGTCTCGTCGGGCTCGTCGCCCTCGGGCTGGTACGCCGCGAGCTTGACCAGGTCCGCGAGCTTGGTCGGATCGTTGACCTTGAGACCCTTCGCGACCTTCGCGAAAACCTGCTCGTGCTTGAGGCCGCGGATCGTCGCCTGATGCTGCGCGAGCGTTTGCTTGAGGCCGTCGGGGTCGGCCTCGGCCTTGACCTTGAAGGTATCCCGCTCTTTCGCCAGCGCCTCGAGCTGATCCTTCAATGTCTTCGTCTCGTGCCGCCGATCGCGGGCCTCGCCGCGCACTTCTTTGAGATCGTCGTGCGCGCCGGCCAGGTCGCGGACGAGCTTCTGATTCTCGGCCTTCAAACGGTCGAGTTCTTTCTGGAGGTCGTCGATCTCTGCCATGATGCGAAATGCCCTCCCGGGCAAAACGTCGCCGCTCTCGCGGCATCCGGACGCCGATCACGTCGCCGTGATCTGAAACGTCCGCGTGAGATGGTTCGTCCCGCAGCCGACGACGGCCGGCAGCGAGGATGTGAGCGTGACCGCGACGGTGAACGTCCCCGTTGCCAGCGTCGACCAGCTCAGGGTTGCCGTCGTCCCGCCCGAGTAGCTGATCGTGACGGCGAGCGGCGAATCGAACGGACCGGGGCTCGAGCTGAACGTGAGCGTCGCCGTCGGGTAGTCGGGCGAGGCCGCGATGCCGGTGATCGTGACGCTGCCGGTGATGTGCCCCGTCTGATTGGCGATCGGGTCGAACGCCGGCGGGGTCGCCTGCTCGGAATACGTCGCGCTGAACGTCTTGATCGTCGTGTCGGAGCCGCTACAGCTCGTGCCGCCGTTGTCGTGGACCTTGACACTGATCGTCACGGTGCCCGGCGCCGTCCCCTTCATCACGAGCGTGCCGGTCGCGTTGGGGTTCGTGTAGGTGATCGTCGGGTTCGGGATGATCGAGGTATTGGAGCTCGTCGCGCTGATCGTGACGACCTGGGTCCCGCCGTCGCCGTCGGAGATGCCCGAGAGGGCGACGTTGTACGTGGTACCCGGTACCTGGCAAAACGACTGCGTCGAGATGCTGTTGATCGTCGGGGCGTGGTTCACGATCGGCGTCGGTGCGATCGAGCCGAGCGTGTTACTGCCGCAAAACAGCGTGAACGCCGAGACCGAGTCGAGATAGTTCGGGATGCCCGTCGTCGTCAGGTGTACCGACTGCATCGGCGAGCGGATCGTGACACTGCCGGAGAACGCCCCGAACGTCGTCGTCGTGACGTGGCCGAGCGTGACGCTCGTTGTCGCGTCCATTACGCTGATCACGTACCCGACCAGGCCGGCGCCGGTGCAGCCGACCAGGTTCCCCGAGAAATTCGCGGTGCAGATCGGGGCCGGCCCGCCCAACTCGCTCCACGTCTGCCAGATGTCCTGTTCGAGCTGCACGAGCTGGCGGCTGAAATTCGCGAGCGCGTCGTCGAGCCGCTCTTGCTTCCGCTCGAGGGCGAGCACGCGCGTCTCTTGCGGCCCGAGCGCGTCCTCGCTCACTTGATACTCCGGATCTGATTGAGCTGCTGTTGCGCCGCGACGAGCCGGCGATTGAGCTCGCGGATCGTGCGGAGGAATCGCTCGGTCCGCCGTTCGCAGCCGAGCAGCCGTCGCCAGAAAGCGCCCATCGTTTCGCCTCACGCCATCATTGGATCAGTGCACGAGCAGTCGATGTTGACGTCGGCGAACCCGTCGCCGTTCGTGTCGAGCGAGAGCGTCAGGCACGTCGCCAGGTAATCGGCCTGCGAGTGATACATGCGGGCGAGCCGGGCGTACGCCGCCGATCCCTCGCTCGTCCCGATCTGCCCCTCGCACACGAGCGCGAGCGCCTTTTTCGCCGCCGCCTCGCGGATCTGATCCGTGAGCATGAGCGTGTTGGCGTCGAGCTGCTCTTGGAGCCAGGTCGAACGAGCGCCCGACCGCCGCGGGCCGAACGCCTGCGAGCCGATCACCATCGTCATTGCGGCGACGCGGTAGTGCGCGTGCGCGATGTCCTCGATCCACGAGCGGGCCCGGCCGAGCTGCTCGGCGAAGCCGGCCTCGTCGTCGCTCGTCTGAAGCTGGCGCAGCCAGGCCCGGCCGTATTTCAGGAGGTCGGCGTAGCTGCAATAGGTCGTCGGCGCCGCCGTCGAGCCGGGCGTCGGCATGACGTCGAGCTGCGCGATCAGGATCGCGACCGGGTCCTCGGCCGACGCCGTGAGCGTCGAGTAGACCTCGTACCGGCCGAGCGCGAGTCCGGTCGTCTGCGCGGCCGTGATCGCGATCTGTACCTTACCCTCGGTATGGTCGATCCAGGTCGTCGTCGGGCTGAACGAGTCGGCCCGGTTGCCGCCGGGCCAGACCTCGGTCGCGAGCGTCTCGCTCCCGGTGTACGTGGTGATCACGTTGCCGTTGCCGTCGGAAATCTGAAACGTGATCGCCAGGGCGCTCCCCTGGAAAGCTTCGTAGACGAGCATAGTTCAGCTCCCGAGGCCCGTGGGGTCGATCGCGCGATAGGGGTCGGGCCGCACGGTCGCGTCGATCGCACGGTAAGGGTCGGGCTGGATTGTGGGGACGACCGCGACCGCCGCCAGGCCCCCCGTGACGAGGAGCTGGGGGCTCAACATGCCGCCGACGATGATCGTCACGGTGGGTTAGCTCCTCGTGCTCGGGCTCGTGCCGCTGTCGAGCGTGAACGACCGGATCGTCGTCCCGGTGCTCGGCGTCTGGACGGTGTACGTGGTGCCGGAGACCGATTCCTTACCCGCCGCCGCGCAGATCGCGGCGACCAGGGCGTCGCCGATCGTCAGTTGGTTATCCGCGACCGATCCGAGGTTGCGGGGTGTGAATCCCGTCTGGCTCAGACTGATCGTGACGGCGGACGCGACGCTACCCACGGAGCCGATCACGTTGCCGGCGACGCTCCCGACCGATCCGCCGACGTTGCCGGTCACGCTCCCGACGGAGCCGGCCAGGTTGCCGCCGACATTGCCCGTGACGCTCGCGACGGAGCCGCCGACGTTGCCGGTGACGGCCGCGACGGAGCCGGCGACGCTTCCCAGCACGTTGCCGCCGACGTTGCCGGTGACCGATGCCACTGCCCCGCCGGCGTAGGTCGAGCGGGTCGAGATTGCGGCGTCGAGGTTCGTGAGTCCGAGGCTCGTGCCGTTCGTCGGGTCGGCCGCGGTGGTGACGATCGTTTTCTCGGCCGGGACGGCTGAGGCGGCGGTGAACAGGTAGCTGATCTGATTGCCGTTCGTGTCGGCCTGGCTCGGAGCAAAGTTGTACTGGCCATGGCCGAGCTCGGTCACGCTCCCGGTCGCCGACGCCTGCGCGGCGCCGTCGATCGAGCGGTAGGCGGTCACGGTCGCGCCGGTCAGCGCCCCGCCGGTCGTCGCGTTGATCAGCACGAAGCCGAGATTCTGCCCGGCGGTGTTCTTTCGGTACATCAGTAGACTCCGATGCCGAGCGTGGAGGAAGGCGCGATCCATCCGGGGAGGAATGTGGGCGGCGGTGTCGCCGTCCCCGCCAGCACGGCCGACCGCTGTTTGCCGGGGCGAAGGCGCCAGAATGGATTCGTGTAGAGCCGATAGACCTGAACGGCGCTGATCGGGTAACCGAAGATCGCCACGTTATCGATCACGCCGGGAAACGGATCGCCGAACGGCGATGATCCGTAATCGGCGCCCAGCATGATCGGCGTTGACGTGTAAACCAGCGGCCCCGTGACGTTCGTCACCGCGCCGACTTGCTTGCCGTTGAAGTAGCCTATGAGCGTGGTTCCGTCGTAGGTCAGGGCGACGTGATTCCAAGCGCCCGATACCAGCGTCGGGACCGTGAACACGCCCGTGGGTGGCGAGCCGCCCGAATAGCTTGAGCCGTTGCTGATGTCGTATTCGATCGACGTGCTGTCATTGATGCGGATCAGCCACGTCATGTACGGGCTGGACCACGGCGGACCGCTGGCGGGCTTGCAGATGACCGCCGCGAACGATGGCGTAGCTGAGAGACAGAACCACGCCGAGAGCGATACGGTGTCGCTATGAATGGCCGCGGTATCCGGGCTCGTCACGTAGCCGGTCGATCCGTTGAACGAGAGGGCATTCCCGAATTGCCCCGATGTCCAGGTGCAGCCGCCGTGGCGCGTGCCGGCCGAGACGTTTCCCGTGATGTCCGCGACGTCGCCCGTGTCCCCCCGGAACGTGCCGCGCGCGGTGTCCATCAGGAACCACGCCACCGGACCGCGCTCGCGGTGGTAAATCCGCGGCAGCGTCGGTTTTTTCGGGAACGCCGTGAGGCTCACAGGTTGCTACTCGCGAGGGTCGTCGCCGCTGCCCAGGCCGTGATCGAGACGCTACCGCCGTCGTTGTTCGTGATCGTGATCTGCGCTTTCTTCGCTGCCATCGGTGGCAGGTACGGGCCGACGTAAAACGTCGTCGATGCCGTGGTCGGCAGCGTGATCGCCCCGCCGTCGTTGAAGTAGTTCGTGCCGTCGAGCGAGTAGCCGAACTGCACGGTCGGTCCGGCGCTCGGCGAGCTGCCGATCGTGACCTGCGCGCCGATCTCGGCCTCGAACGTCCCGGCCGTGGTCGTCAGGTCCACGGCCCCGGAAGAATTGCCGCCGGCCGCGATGGACGCGGGCGAGGCGTGCGTGCCGATCAGATCGCTTTCAGTGCGCGTCAAAGACACGAGTTAGCTCCCCTGCGGCCGTGCCGCGATCACGTCTGCCAGCGTCGCCGGACGCCCGAGGTTTGCCGCCGCCCATGAAATCTGCGCGGGCCACGATGGATCGAGCTCCGTCGCCGTGATCACCGCCCCCACCGCGGCGGCCTCGCCGCTCGTGATCAAAGCCGGCGGGGAGCTCAGCGCCGCCAGCCAGTTGCCGATCGACACCACGTCGCGGAGGTTGATCGCCGTGATCAGTTGCGTCGCCGTGGCGAGCGACCGCACATTCGCGACCGACGCCGCCGAGAGGCAGCCCATCACATCGGCGAACGCGAACGGCTTCGCGACGGTCGGTTGTGGCGTCGGATTGGCGACGGACGGCGCGTTCAGCGCCGTGAGAATCGCGTTGTTCGTCGGCGTCCAGTCGGTGATAAAGCCCTGAATCATAGCTGTCGGGTTCGTGCTCGGCATCAGAATCAATCCCCCGTCATTCGATCCCGCCACCCGGAATCCCACGGCCACATTCGTTCGGCGGTCCATCGCGCGAGGTTCGCGACCGCTTCGTCGGGCGTCCTGCCGCTATGCCAGATGCCGCCGTCGTGCGGACCGATGCGCGCGATCCAGAAGCCGAGCGGCCGTTCGAATCGCTCGACCCGGATCACGTTCGCGAGCGGGATCTCATCGGCCACGGTCGGCGCTCGGCTTTCGGCTTGGCGATCGGGGATCATTGGCGTAAGTTGTGCGTCAGAAAGGAGGGCGTTATGCCCGCTACTTGGTCTGTCGAGAATGTCGCGACCGACTCTCAGGTGCGGATCTGCTACGGCGATCTCTGCACCGAAATGCCGTACTCTCAGGCGACGAAATTCGCCCAGCGCATCCTCGGGTTCACCGGGAGCCTTCCGCCGAACGGCCGAACGGCCGGCGCGACGAGCCGAAGCATGAAGGCCGCCGGCGGGAAGAAGGGCGGGAAGCGCGGCGGTAAGGCGTGCTGACAGGTGTCACCGCGCCGTCCGTCGCCGACCACGGGCGACGGACGGCGCTCGAACGTTAGAAGTTTTGCGCGACGGTCGCGTAGAACGTCGTCGCCGTGATCGCGCGGAGCGTGACGATATCGGCCTTTGCAGCGGTCGTCGTGAGCGTCGGTGCGCTGCCGCCGGACCACTTGATTCCGCTGAACCACGTCACGGTACGCGAGCCCGTCCCGTCCTGGACCAGCGTCAGCTCGATCTTTTGACCGGGCGTCACGTTCGCCAGCGCGAGCGTCCGGTTTCCCGCGAGCGTCACGGTGTGGCGGTTGCTGACGCTGCAATCAAACGTGATCGTCGATCCGTCGGTATCGACCACGAGCGGCTCGTACGAGCTGTTGATCCCCAGGAGGTTCGCCGTCCCTCCTGTCGCGAGCACGACGCTTTCGGGGAATTGCAGCACGTCGCCGGCGTTCACATTCGCGTCGACGTAGCCGGCCGGGGCGGTCGAGCTGACGGTCAGCGTCTGCGCCGACCAGGCCGTCACGTTCAGCGCCGTGATGAGCGCGCCCGAGCGAAGCACGAGCGCGTTGCAAGGGAACGAGAAGTCGCCCGACGGTCCGCAGTTGACCGATACGCTGGTGCCGCCGCTCGAACGGGCGGCGGTGACGATCGGCTGGGCGTGGATCACGTCTTCGTGAACTTGAGTTGCCAAGGTCAGGTCTCCGTGCCCCACGAGCCATAGCCTGGCGTCGCGGGGAGAATAAGGGGTGCTGCGGGAATCGGCATCTGCGGGTCGACCGCGACGGTAACACTCACGTTCGGCGCGCTATCGGCCTTCGGCGGCGCCTGGCCGCTCGGCGAGCCGGACGGGCCGGCGAGGCCCATGTCCACGTTTTCCCCGCCGTCGATCCCGAGCTTGTCGCCGTCGTCGTCAAGCTCGGTCGTCTGGTCGTCGGGCGGCGGCGGGACGACGGCGGTCGGGTCGGCCTGCAGCGCCGCGGCGATCTGCTTCCGGCGCTGGATCGCGCGATACGCTTCGATCGCTTCCTCCTCGGTCAAGCCCTGGCGGCGCATCAGGAGCTCGATCGGGTCGGTGAGGTCGTATGACAATTCGAACGTATCGGCGTTGTCGCGTTCCGGTCCGGGGAGGTCGATCGAGGGCTCGGGCCAGGCGACGCGGAGCGACGGATCGTCCGCGAACGCGGCCAGCTCGCCGGCCAGGCCCGGCAGTCCCGCGGCGGGGCACGCCCCGATCCGGCACACGAGCTGGGCGAGCTTCGTCTCGTGCAATTCGAACAGCGGTTGCCGGCCCTTCGCGTACGTGATCAGGTCGGCGTCCTGCGCGGCGATCGACACGCCCGACGCGAGCCGCGCACCGCCGCCGCCATCGGCCGCGACGTCGATCGAGATGGGGATATCGAGCTCTTTCAAGGCCGCGTTGGCCTGGCCGCGGACGTATTCGACGATCGCCGGGATATCGAGGCTCGACTCGAGGTACTTGGCTTCGGGTAAGACCGGCGCGCCCTCCGTGTTGTCGAGCTTCGCGACCAGGGGCACGAAGCCGCCGTCGATGAAACGCGGCCGCCATTCGGGGCCGACGCCGGAGACGAATCCCAGCGGCCGGGCGTAATGGTGGACCCACAGAGCGAGGTTCGAGAGGTCGATGTTGAGCGCGCGGTTGATCTTGCTCAGGAGGCCGCCGAGGCCGTGCATATGCAAGTCGGTCGTCGGCAGCTCGTGCGTGATCATCACGAACGGGAGCACGCCGTACGGGTGCGGGCCGCTCTGGTCGGGCATGAACCGAATCTTCGTCTGCCCATTGGTTTCGTACCCCCAGTTTTTCGAGCGGACGAAGGTGTAATAGTGCGTCCGCGTCCAGAGGCGGTACCGGATCGATTCCGGCCCGGCCTTCGTGATCGTGCAAACGGCGGTCGGTACGCGCGGCTCGTCGGGCGAGGCCCAGAACGCGAAGTCGTAGCGCGGGAAGAGATGGTAATTAATCGGCCTGGCCGGGTTCCCGGTCGGGTAGACGCCGATCGCGCAAAGGCCGTGGAGCGTCGCGAGCCGGTCGGCGTGCTGCATCAGACCATTGAGCTGGATATCCTGCGCGACGCGGTTGTACCACGCGTCGACGTCGGGGCTCGCGGTGATGCGCCGCTTGCGCGGGCCGGGCTTGTAGAGATGCGACGTGAGCTTGTTGACGGCCTGCCTGGTGATGAAGCTCACGCGTTTCGGCCGCGTCAACCACGAGAGCGCGTCCTCGGCCGGTCGGAACGCGACGTATTTTTCCGACTCGCCCTCGTACCAGTCCTTGAGCTCGCGGGCCTTGACGAGGTGGCGCTCGTGACTTGCGCAGCCGGCCTTGACGTCGGCGAGGATCGCGCGAAGCGACGGCGTCTCGTCGCCGGCGTAGGGCTCGACCGGGTTTGGTTGATAGTCCGCCATGCCTTATCCGATCGCCGGAAGGTCGTATCGAGTGAGACCGTCGTACATGCGCTCGAGAGCCGCGACGCAGCGCTCGAGCGAGTGCGTCAGCACGCGGCCGAGGACGTCGCCGATCGGCCCGTTCGAGTCGAGCTGCTCGACCGCGCTCGAGTAGAGGTCGATCGGCGCGAGCACGACGTGGTAGAGCTCGTGCCGGAGGGTCCGGAGGACGTCGGCCTCGCTGTCGAACGCGTCGGGGTTGAGCACGATGTGCGCCGACTGGTAATCGACGAGCCGGCTGCACTCGCCGCGCGTGGTGTTATCGCTGTCGTCGCCGCGGCCGAGGCCGGGATCGTAGCTCACGCTCAGCTCCCACGAGCCAAGGCCGAGCTGCCGCGAGAGGTGCGGAAGATGATCAATCACGACACGCTCGACGACCGATCGATCCATCAGAGACCGCCCTGGCCGGATCGGCCGCGGCTCGCGTCCGGATAGCTCGCCGGCCGCTCGCGGTAGCGGGCGACCTGGTCGCTCTCGGCGGCGCGCGCGGCGCCGTTCACGCTGTACGCGTCGCTACAGCGCTCGATCGGGACGGCGTTCGGCCGCGGGTCGGACGGGATCGAGGCGGTGTCGATTCGGTAGGGGTCCATCGATGGCCACTCCGATTTCGTAAGAGCCGACTTCACGTCGTCGAGGTGAATGCATTCCTTCAGATTCGGGCACACGTCGCCCGAACTAATGAGCGCGAGCTTGCCGTTGCAGTAGTCGTTCCCCGGCTTCGCGTCGTAGAGGATTCCGATCACGGAACACCAGTCGTTGATCAGAGCCACCTTGTCGCCGTTCTTGGCCTCACGGCCGTTCTTGTAGTGCACAGCTCACTCCGAAAAGGTGAACGTCATCAACAGCGCGTCGAGAAGGTCGGGCGATCGGTGCAACCGAGCGGCCAGGTCCTCCTTGTTTTCGAGGACCTGCTTTACCTGGCCCTCTTCCATCTCCATCGTCGGGGCCCGGAGCTCGCCGAGCTCCTGGCGCAGTGCCGGCCACTCCGGGTGCCCGCCGCAGTAGAACGGCACATGGCCCTCGCGGTGCGGGTCGAGCCGGGCGCGAAGCGCGAAGGCGTTCGCGGTCCGGCGATTGACGAAGAGCTTGCCCCCCTTGCCGGCGCCGAAATAGCCGATCGCGCCGTCGAACGCTCGCGGCTGCGTCCGCTCGACCCAGCTCGCGGGCTGGTCTACGTGCTGGGCGCGGTAGGCGGTGATTCGCCGCTGGGCCTCGGCGGCCAGGTAGCTGCCGAACGATCTGCCGATCCCGGCCTTGTCGTACACGAGGTGATCGGCAGTGACGCCGAACTTGCTGGCGAGGTCGAGTACCAGAGGTTCAAGCCGGTGCTTCGCGTCGTCGAGCACGCCGTGCCACTCCGAGGCGATGAGTGCGAGCAGCCGCTTGCGATCGCGCACGACCACGACGCTACGATCAGCGCCGACGCCGCCGCCGACGTCGACGCCCATGAACGCCGGCCCGGCCGGGTATTCGCGCCAGAGGTCATCATCGAGGATCGTCTCCCGGGTGCACGCGTCGACCCAAGCGGAGGGAATGAACCGGACCGTCTCGGCGCCGGGGAACTGGCCGAGGATGTTCGACTTCCACCACGGCGATTCCTCGCCGTGAATCGTCCTCATCTGATGCAAAAACGACCGCGAGACGGCGCCGATCGGCGAGTAGTCGAGCTGCGCGTGCGGGTGATCGAGACAGGAGATCGGGACGGTGTTGATCGCGTCCGCGCCCTTCGCGGCGATGTCGTGGAGCTCGCGAAAGTGGCAGTCGTACCGGATCGGGTTGCCGCACACGACGAGCCGCGTCGCCGCGAGTCCGTGGATCGCGGTCCAGATATCGGCGTGCACGCCCGAGGCCTCGTCGACGATCACGAGCAGCTCGCCGGCGTGCTGGCCCGAAAACCCTTCGCTCGACTGCGCCGCGAAGCCCAGCGCTCCCCAGTCGCCTTTCGACCGGACCGTGAGCCGCTGGGGTGACGAGTAGCCTTGCGTCAAGTGGTCGTAACCAAGTCGGGCACGGCTCGCACGGATCGCCCGCCGGATCTCTTTCCAGAGGACGCTAACAACCTGGCGGTGATCGGGGCCCGTCGTGATGACGAGCGAGTTGGGCCGCGTGTAGAGCCACCAGAGGACGACCCCGGCGAGCAAGTAGCTCTTGCCGACCGCCCGGCCCGCGGGGACGACGGTCGTCGGGTACCGAACGATCGAGTCGCAGACGGCGGCCTGCTTATTCCAGAGGCGCCGGCCGAGGATCCTCTCCTGAAACTCGACCGGTCTCCACTTCAGGTGCTCGAGGACCTTCCGGGCCGGCGGCTCCGTCGGCTTCGGCGCCGGCTTCGGCTTCGATTTCGGCGAGCAGCTCGGGCCAGGCGTCACGCGCTTCGGGCTCCGTCGGTTTTTCGGGTCGATCGAGGCCGAGCAATTTGCGTTCGTCCGCCATCGCGCCGCGGATCTCTTTCAGCAAGCGAGCGTCGGCGCCGTCCTCTTGCAGCTCCCAGGCGCCGGCGAGCTGGTCGATGATCCACTCCAGCCGGGCGAGCTGCCGCCCGCGAGCGGCCGCGGTGCGGCGGGCGAGACGGTCCAGGGTCCGCTCATTAACGCGCGCCAGCGCTCGGCTAACCGAGCTCTGATGGACGCCCAGTTGCTCGGCAATTCGAAGCTGCGTCCAGCAACGGGCCTGAAGCCGGACGGCCTCGGCGAGCTGCTCGGGTGTGAGGTGCGCGGCCACACTGGTTTCGCCTCCCTTGCGCCGGTCGATCGATCAATTCTGCCCGTCGAGCTTCGGCATGCGCAAGGTCGAGCAGCAACCGAGCCGGGCCCGGTGTTCGGCCTCGGCGTGGCGGCGCTGCTGCGCACCGCGGGCCCATGCGTTCGCCGCTCCGATCAACGATCCGAGGCCGGCGAGGATCGCCGGCACGAGCTCCCACCGCGGCCCGTAGCGCGCGACCTGGTCCAAAACCCAGAACCCGGCGACCGCCGCGTTCGCGCCGAAAATCGCGCCGTCGTGGTGATGGGAGAGGTGTACCATCGTCGCTCAGATCACTTCGCCGGCGGCCCGCTGTTCGCCGCTTGCCCGATCCCGAACGCAGCCGCGAACGCGGTCGACGCGCCGACCAGATCGCCCGTCGTGAGGTGGTAGATCGCGAGGCCGACCAGGCCGACCGACGCGAGGTAGGATCCGATTGTGGCGGGGGAGAGGATCACGAGATTCTCCGGACAAAGACCTGGTAATCTCCCGGCGACGCGAAATCGAGCTCGAGCCCGATCGGCCCCGGTGTGAGGACGTGAAGCGTGGTTGCCGGCGCGTCGACCGGCGGTGCGGCGGGCGGGTATCGGAGCTGGGCCTGCTCGACGTCCCATTGCTGCGGGCCGACCAGGTCCGGGTTGTAGATCGGCGCCATCACCGCGACGACGGCGGCCGGCGAGTGCTCGAGGCCGAGCGCGTGCCCGAACTCGTGCATCGCGACCTGCGCCAGCTCCTCGTCGGTCCACTGGTCGTCGAGGTTCAGGCGCAGGAGCAATTGCGGCTCGCCGGCCGGGAGATCCGTGAGGCCGAGCTCGACGCCGCTCGGGTCGAGCGCGGTGAACACCGCGACGACCTTCGCCGCGGTCGGGTCCTCGGTCGATTCGATCGCGACTCCGCAGACGGCCGACCACACGGCGATGCCGGCGCCGATGGCGCCCGCGGCGGTGTCGCGGGTCATCCCGGCCGGAAGGGGAGAGGTCGGCGCGAGGCACCACGTCACGACGGTTCCCGGCGGCCAGGCGTAGAGCCGGGCCGAGTCGGCGAGCGCGGGCCGCGCACAGCGGGCGCTTGGACGCATCAATCAGGCTCCTGCTCGTGCTCGGGTCGATCGGACGCTCTCGAACGCGCGGGCGAGTCGATCGCGCACGCAGCTCCGCGAGAAGCCGACCGACTTCGCGAGCGCGGTGAGCGTGTCGTGCTCGAGAAAGAGGTAGATCAATGCCCGGCTTGTCGGGGGGAACTGGTCGATGAGCGCGTGGATCTTCCGCCCGTCCTCGTCCTCGTCGTAACAGCTCGGGTCGACGAGATAGAGCTGGTGATCGCGCGTGATCGGCGTCTCGTGCTCGCGGCGCCTCTGTTCGCGGCGGTACTCGGTCCGCAGCGCATAGATGATCCGCAGCGTCGCATACGTGCCCCACGATGCCCCGCGATTAGCGCGATAGTCCTGTGCCGCGCGGCAGAGCTCGAGGTACGCGACGCACCGGTAATCGTCGGCGAGCCCGCGGTGCGCGCGGCCGAACGGTCGCGCGAGCGAATTCGCGAGCGGCACGTACCGGTCGGCCAGCGCGCGCTCGGCGGCCGTCATCTCTCGGGTCGGTTTTGCGGGGGGCATCGATTACCCCTGGCCTGGGTGCGTCGCGAGGTGTGCTTCCAATAGGTACTATCGAAAAAGTCGCCGGGTCGAGAAAACCGGCGGCCCGTCGGCGTCGACGGGCCGCCGGCCCGGTGCCAAACTCAGAAGAGCCGAAGCGGCTCCCAGAACCCCCCCCACCAGAGAATCGAGGCCTCTATGGCGGTCCCTATCAGCAAACGAAAGAGCGAATAAAAGCCGGGCTCCGTTTGAGGCATAGGCCTGCCATCCCTCGCAAGCTCGGCGCCGAGGTTCAGCGCCATCAGGGCGAGCATGATGCACTGAGGTGCCATCGGTCGACGCTCCGGGGGCGAAAAGAAGATCAGCGCCGGAAGAGCAGGCTCCGGATCCCCGAGGCCGGGGCCTGCGGACTCGCCATCACCGGTTGTGGGGCCGGTGCTGGCGGTGCTTGCACTTGATAGACGACGACGGCCTGGGGCGTCGGCTTCGACGCCGGCGGTACGACGACGTGGTCGTACCCGACCCGGGCCAGTCGATCGCCGAGTGCGCCGATCGCGCGGCGCATCGGGCCAGCCGGCCGCAGCTCGGCCGCAACGGGGGCCGGTGCCGGCGCCGGCGGGGCAGTGGTCGCGCTGGCCCCGCTCGTCGTGACGTGGAGCTGGATCGTCTGGGGCGGCGCCGGCGCGGCCGGTGGTACGGCGATGTGGATCACGGCCGAGGTCGGCGCCGCGGGGGTTGTCGGCGGCGCCAGCTCGGCCTCGTGCGGTTGCTGGATCGGTCGGAGGTCGTATTGCTGGACCGGGCCGACGTAGGGACTCGCTTTGACCGCGGCTTGCGGCGACGGTTTCGGAGGCGGCGGGCCGACGCCGCCGTCGTCGGCGCGCACGACCAGGCTCAGGACCGCGACCAGCGCGGCCCCCGCGATGAGCCAGAGGAGACCACGACTCCACCGCAAAGACGTCATATCCCCACCCCCTATCGAGCTCGGCGTACAGCAGCGCAACGCCAAACCCTACCACACCTTTTATCGGCCGGCGGGGCATCTCCCCCCTACCCTTTTCCTAACCGGCCGGGCGGGGCCGGCAGACGGGGTTTTGTCCTCGGGTCGGGCTCCCCCTTCGGTCTGGGTAAAAAGGGCAGGGGGTGTACGCCCGTCCGTCACGATCGACCGCGCATGAATAAGCCCGGCCGGGGGTCAGAGTCCCCGTACCGGGCCGTGAGAGCTGACTACGTGCACGCGCGTCGCCGATGGTACCGAGCTGCCGCCGATCGGTCGAGTCGAGTCGAGCCGGCCGAACTCGGCCGCGTCGGGTCGCGCCGTGAGCGCCTGAACTATGCGATTTATGCGTTTCGCCACCGCGCTCGCGCCGCGCGCACGGGAAGGCCCCGGAACGGCAACGAGCCGGGCCGGGGCCTCGAGGGTGTCTCGCCAAAGTGTTATCGGCCGGGGTCTCCCCTGCCGATCAATCGAGGTCGCTCCACTGGCGGCCGAGCGCGGCGAGCACGCGAGCGACGGTCTCGATCGAGGGATTGCGACGGATGCCGAGCAACACCTGCGAGAGCTGCGAGCGGCTCATGCCGGCCTCGGCCGCGATCGCGGCGACCGAGCGGCCGTCGTGCTCGACCAGGTCGCGGAGCTGGTCGAGCGCGTCGGGGGCGTGGGGGGCGGATTTGGTGCTGCGGGTGGGCATGCTTCGCGTCCTCAGTTAGAGCGGCGGGCCGCCTCGGCCGCCGCCTCGACGACCGACGGGTGATCGAGGTAATGATCGGGCGCGCGCCGCAGCGTCGGCCAATCCACGACCCACATGCCAAGGACCTCGCTCACACGCTCGCCGACCGGCCGCCTCGACCAGTCAGCAAGGGTACGCTCGTCGGCGTCGCGGGCCTGCGCGTCAGAGACCGCCAGGGAGGCGGCCTGCCACCGCTGATACAGCGGCTCGCGCTCTCCCTGGTTTTCCCCGCGGCCAGTGCCGGCAAACACTCCCGCCGTGACGACCTCGACGGCTGGCACGCCCCTGACAATATCGCCCGTGCCATAGGGCGTGTCGTCGCCGTCAACGAGCAGCACGGGCACACCGTAGCCGCTAGCCGGGTGATCCGTCGTAAGCCGCCCGCCGCTCCAGGTCAGAGTTGCCATCGTCGTCTCTCCATCTCGTCCGTCGTCCTGCGAGCCCATTGCCCGCCTCTGAAATAAGTATAGCGATCGCTAACGCAGTGTCAAGCGATCGATAACGCGACTGGCGCGATTTTTTGACGATCAGTTGGCCGCCCCCTCGAGCGCCCGGCACGCTTCCGCGTGCCCGTTCGCGATTTCGCTTTCGGTCCAATCGACGAACAGGGCCGGAAGCTCGTTGATTTTGGCCCATCCGTTGATATACCGGACGAGCCCCTCCGCGCCCCTTTCCTCTTCCTGGCTCTTGAGCCACGCGAAGAATGCCTTGCCGCTCCGCGGCACGCCGCGGTCGCCGCCGCCGCGGCGATCACCGCCCCGACCGCCGCCGCTCCCCTGCTGCCGCGGCCCCGCCGTCTCCCACGTCAACCGGGCCTTGCCGCCGTGTCCGTTCGACCCGTTCGCGTTCGACGCCGCCGCCGGCCGGCGATCGGGCTCCGCGGCCGGCGCGGGCTGCACCGGCTCGTCGTCCTGCTGCTGCGGAGCGCGCATCCGTTCGAGCTCGAGGTTGACGGCCGTCTCGCACTCCGAGTAGGCGCCCCGAAGCGCCTCGCGAAACCGGTCGACGTCGTCGACCAGGAGCGATGAATCGAGCTCGAGCTCGAGCTCGAGCGAAGCCTGGATGCTGCTGTAGTTCGGTTGTCCGACCGTTCGCCGGACGCCGACGCGTGCCTTGATCATGGCCGTTGCTCCGATTCAGATTCCGTCGTCGATTGAGGATTGAGGGTCGTCGAGTCGAGTCGAGTCGTCGGGACGGCCCCGGCCGTGGAACCGCTCGCGCAGCTCGGCCGGGGTCGTGCAGTCGATGCAGATCGAGCGGCGTGCGATCTCCTCGCGGCGGCGGGATCGCTGAATGTACGCGAGCCCGAACCATCCGAGAGAGCAGCCGCACCGCTTGCAGATGAGCTTGATCGCCATGTTGTCTCAGGCTCCCAAGTGTCCTATCACGATTCTACGCGCGCGACGAGTCGAACCCGTCGAGGACCTCGTCGGCGAACAGATCGAGCCGGTCGTGGAGCTCGTGCAGCTCGGCGTCCGCCGCCGCGAGCTGGGTCCGTGCGCGGACCAGCTCGAGGTAGAGCCGGCCGTACGCCGACGACCAGGCCCCGACGAGGTAGGGATACTTCGGGTCCTCGGCGGCGGGCGAGGCGGCCCACAGCTCGGCGCGGTAGCGCTCGAGCGAGCGCTCGATCGACGCCTGGACGGCGGCGGGGTCGAGCGGGTCGGATGGCTTGATCGCGGGCTCGATCGTCTGTAGAGTCGTCATTGCATTGTGCTCCGTTTGGTGCCCCGTCGGCCGGTTCAGCGGCCGGCGGGGTTTTTTCGTGCGCTCGCGGCGACGTGCCCGAGCGACACGAGCATCATACGTTGTACGTACAGAGTGTCAATAGGGTGGTACAAATTTTCTAGCGGAGTCTTGCCGGTCGTGTACGCCCGGCGTATGATCGATATCAGTACAGCGTTGGCCGCCCGTTTGAGGCGTGCTATGATCCGCGCTGCGTTGCGGACTGGAGGACTGATGGACGGTACGGCGGTGGGACTGATGGCGAATCCGAAAAAGGCGCGGGCTCTCGCTGACAAGACGGTCGCGTTTCGCGTGTCGAGGGCCTATTCCAAATGGCTCGACGAGCTCGCGAAACGCAACCGGACGTCCATCTCCGCGCTGCTCGACCAGGCGTTGACCGAGTATGCGAAGTCGATCGGCTTCGAAAAGGAGGCGCCGGAGCGGTGAGACGAGCACTCGAGATACTCGAAGGCTTCGCCGTCATCGGCGGTTCGGCCGTCCTGTATGCATGGCTGCGGCGGCAGCGCCCACGGTAACCGATTGACGACGGCGAGAGCCGTCGATACCGTTTCGGATTGGGCCCGGCAGCCCTCTCCTTGCTTGTGCCGATCCTAGTCCGCGAGCCAGTGCCGGTAATGGCTCGTGGGCGTTACACCAGGTGACCGCGGACCACTGACCAAGTTCTCCGCGTCGCCGCTGACTAAAGGCTAATGCGACATGCGAGACCGAGAAGCGAGGCGTAGCGCTGATGCGCTGCGCAAGGGGCTCTGCGCGCCCACGTTCCGCACGCTCAGCGACGACCGTTGCCGCGAGTTATACCGTCAGTGGGAGTCGCGCGCTCGAGCCCGCGTGATCCGCGAACTGTCCAGGCTCGAGCAGATCGTCGACGAGATCCTCGCGGAAGGGGGTGACTGATGCGCACCCATCCCCGCGCCGGCATCGATGCCCGGCCGCACCAGCTCGAGCTCTCGTTCGACGGATCACTGACAGCGTCGGCCCGGCTGATCCTGCTCGGACTCGCCGCGGACGTCGACCGCTCGTCGCCGGTCGTGACGGCGACCGACCGCGAGCTGTCCGACCGGCACGGCGTCTCGGAGCGGACGATCCGCGGGGCGCTGGCCGCGGGCGAGCGAGCCGGGTGGGTCCGGCGCTACCAACGGCGGGACATGGCCGAGGCGGTTCCCGTGATCGCCCGCCGCGCCCCGCCCATGAGGGCGCGGCGGTATGTGGTGCTCCTCTGGCTGCTCGCGCCGGCTGAAGCGGCAAAAATGCGCCGGCAGCCGGTTGCCGGCCCGCGGCCTGCTTGCGGCGCCGATTTGCCGGCTCAGCCGGGGATTCCGGCACCGATTTGCCGCCCCCTCGCGTGCGCGCGGTCCGATTTCGAACAGAAGACGTACGAGGAATCTACGTACGTCCCCCCTCCGTCTCCCCCCCCGATTGAGCAGCCGCTATTCACCGGGCTTCCGCGGCCGGTGGCAGAGCGGCTTCGTCGGCAGCTCGAGGCGGCGGCCGAGCGGGAGGCCCGGGCCGATTACGTGCCGCCCCCGGAGTTCTGGGAGCCGGCCGCCGCGGCTCCCACGCGCACGGTCCGCGTCCAGGTCGACGAGATGGTCGCGGCCTGCGTTGGCCCCGACGCGGAGGCCGGGATTGCCGCGCTATTGCTCTGGCTCGCCCGGGAGCTGCGGGACGATAAGCCGCTGAGCCGCGAGTGCTGGTCAAGGGGCGTGCGGCAGGCGCTATGCTCGGCCGAGGGGTTCGGCCGGCTGGTCGACCTGGTCGTCGAGGCCCGGCGGAAGCGCTACCCCTCGCGGTGGTTTTCTGCCTGCATGGCCGCGGAAGCCCGCGGCCAACCGGGAAAAAAACTGACCCCCGGGGCCACTGACCAAGTTCCCCCGGGGGCCAGCCAAAGGCTTCCTACGCGACGACTCGCTCCTAATCACAATCATACACGGGGGGTGAACCCGTGATAACCGATCATCGAAGCGGCGTAGCGTCGGACCGCGCCTGCGACAGGACACGGATACACCCGAGAGGATTCGAACCTCTAACCTTCGGTTCCGTAGACCGATGGTCATTTCAGGCCCCCAAGGGCAGGATAACCTTCGGTTACAACAACCGATGGTTATCCCCGTTTTTCCCCGCAAAAACAAGGGTCGTTCGAAGCGCACAATTTCGGGGTTCCGCCCTTAACTCTTTTGACGAGGAGACAGGCAATGCCGCCCGTCACCTTTGCGCGCTTCGAACGGGAGATCCTCGATCTGTACCGGCCGCCCCAACGGCGCAAGGCCACGCTCGCCAAGATGGCGAAGGTTCTCGACGAGATTCACGAGCTCGGCGTGCGCCGCACGTCCGACCTCACGCCAGGCACCATTGTGCGCTGGCTGGCCGCGCATGCCGAGCGCCGGCCGGCGACGAACCGGTCATATCTCGGCTCGCTCCGCGCGGCCGTCAACATCGGCCGGAAGCTCGGGTATCTCCGGGTGAGTCCGTGGGATGTCCGGTCCGACTGGATCCCGCTCGACGTCGAGGACGACGCGGTACCGACCGTCCGGCGTCATCTCACGCTCGACGAGGTCGGCCTGGTGCTCGACCAGGCCGACGCCGAGGCGATCGCCGGGAGCTGGCCCGCGGGCCGGCTTCAGGCGCTGGTCTACACGTACGCGTTCACCGGTCTCCGGAAGGCCGAGGCGCTGGGGCTCCTCGTCGCCGACCTGAACCTCGCCGGCCGGTATCTCGAGGTCCGCGGCCGGCGCAGCCGCCGGCTGAAGACCAGGTCCTCGCGCCGGAGGGTGGCAATCCATCCGGAGCTGGCCGTGATTCTCTCGCGCTGGATCTCACGGACCGGTTCCGAATGGCTCTTTCCTACCCTCCGGCGCGAAGGCCCGTGGCTTCACGGCCCGAACGGCGGGAAAGCGCTCGACCAGGTCAAGGCGCTCTGCATGCGGTGCGGGATCGAGGGCGTGACGATCCAGGCGTTCCGCCGCTCGCTCGCGACGCACGCCCGGCGGTTCGGTCTCGGCCCGCTCGAGGTCCGCGATCTGCTCGGCCACACGAGCGAGCGTACCCAGGAGTGGTATCTCGAGGACGACCTCGAAGATCAGCGGGCCGCGGTCGGGAAGATCGCGTACCGTCCCGCCGCGTCCGCCGCCCGTCTCTGACGTGTCCTCTCCCCTGCCGGTCAGGCCGCGTCGGTGTCGACGCTCCCCTCGGCCGATCGGCGGCGGCGGCGGTCGTCGACCAGGTCCATCACGACCTCACTCGGGGTCGTGTGATCGGACACCGCCCAGCGCTCGAGCTGCTGCGCGTAGCTGTCGAGCAGCGTCACGCGGAGCGCTCGCCGGACGCCGACGCGCTTCGCGCGGCGGCGGACGTAGGCGACGGGCGCTTTCGCGGTCGGTCGCTTCGGCGCTGCCATGGTCGGGATCTCCGTGTCCTCATGTATCGCGAGTATCGCGAGCGTGGACGCTCGTAGGTTTATCGGCCGGCAGGGACGCGGGGCGTGAAAGGATGGCAAGTCGTGGGTTCGCTCCAGCTCCAGTCGAGGCAGCTCCAGGCCCGGTGCCTCGAGGTAATCCAGTCGTTTGCCGGGGCCGGTAAAACGCTCTCGGTCGGCAATCTCGAGTGTTTGCTCGGGACGAAGCCGGGCCGCGTCCGCAACGCGCTCGAGGCCCTCGAGCGCGACGCGTTGATCGCGATCGAGCCGTTTCCGGACGCTCAGAAGCACGAGCCGAAGAACCGGATAAAGCTCCTGACCGCAGCCGGAAAGGGGGTCGATCGTGAGCGTCGAAAGAGTTCCTGACGCCGACGTCCGAGCAATCATTCTCGCGCGGGTCGCCGCGGCTGCGGTCGCCGGCGTGGCCGTCGACCTCGATGCGCTCGCCAGCTCGATACGGTGTGCCCGCGAGTGCCGGGTGCGGCGAATTATCGACGAGCTGGTCGCCGCCGGCGAGCTGCTCGTGCGCGACGAGCCGCCGGCGGCCCGGTGGCCGCACTGGACCGATGTCCTGCGCTACGCGCCGGGGCCGGCGGGGGCCGCGAGCTGGCCGGCGTGGACCGACGAGCTCCGGGTCGCGGTCGTAGCGCCGACGCGTGCCCGGGCCCGGCGACAACACGCGGAGGCCACACCGTGAAGCACTATCCGCCGATGATCTGCCCGGCATGCGGGGCGAACGTCTTCGCGGGCGTCGAGCAGGACGGCCGTGTCGACCTTCAGGCGACGGGCCGGATGCCGATCTGCCGCGAGTGTGCCGAGCTCTGCCTCGTCGACCGAGGCCGGCTCCGGCCGCTCGATCGGGACGAGCTCGAGTCGCTCGAGCGGCGCGGGCTGCTCGAGGAGATCCGCACCGTCCAGCAATGCGTGATCGAGTCGAATCTCGGGCTCGATCCGCTCCTGCGACTGAGGCTCCGATGAGCAGCCGCAAGGCGAAACCAAAACCGCCGGCCGACCCGGCCGTCGCACCGGCGCGGCGGGTGTGGGTGTTGATGCCCGGTGCGATGCCCGTCGAGCTCGGCCGCCGCCGGCGGTCGATCGACGAGGTCGACGGGGCCACTCACTGGGCTTACGAGGGTGACCAGATGTGGCGGCCGATCGCCACGCTTTTTGCGAAGGGAGGATGAGCGTTGAAGATCACGATTGAGTCGACGGACCGGATCACCAAGTTCAACGGCGCCGAGGTGCGCGTCTGGAACGGAACGACTGAGCAGGGTACGCCGTGCCTCGTCTTCGTCAAAGCGATTGCGGCCCTCGCTGCCTGCGACACTTCAGAGCTCGATCGTCAGCTCGAATCTGTGCCCGAACCATCCGAGGCGAGAGTTATTCCACTCAGGAATATCCTTTGAGGATCCCATGAACGACGAACCAATGACGTCCGGCCGTCTCGCCGACGAGCTCAACGCGCTGGCGTTCACGCTCGCCAGGCTCACGATCAAAGCGCGGGGTCTGCGGATCCATCTCGCCCCGAACCCGGCTTTCGGGGTCTGCGTCGATCAGATCCGGAACTCGGCCTACATCGCGGCGGACCTTGCGGCCGGCGTGCGGATCGGGAGTATCGCCATCGCGCACGCCGACCCCGACTCGCCGGGCTCGCGTCCGCTCCTCGACGCGATCGAGTCGCGGTCCGAGCCGCCGTCCGCCGAGGCCCAGGCCGAGGCCGAGCCGGCGCCGAGGCGCCGGGGCCGCCGGCCCCGGGCCGCCGGGGCCGATCCCCCGGCGGCCAGCGCCGCCGAACCGCGGAACGGGCTCGTCGAGCTGCCGGCCGACCAGGCCGGCGACTGGCGCTCGGTCAGCGTTGCCGAGCTCGAGCTCGACCAGAAGGATATCCGCGCGATGCTTGAGAAGCTCGAGCTCCGGACGCTCGGCGAGCTGGCCGACTACTTGAAAAAGGATGGGTTCCGCGAACTGTGCTTCAACAAAACCGCGAGCGTGCGGTTTCACGACGCGCGAAAGGTGCTCGCCGCGCTATCCCTCTGGTGGATCGAGAATCGTAGCGGCCCCGTCCCCGTCAGCGAGGACAATCTGGCCGACCGCATCCGGAACGATTTACTGATCGACTGGCTCCGTCGGAGGCGCGTCGGCGACGTAGACGCGGCATGCGACCGATGGAGCGAGTTCGAGGTCCGTCTGACTGACGGCCGAACGGTGGACGTGGTCTATGATCCGGCAGACACGCGGTTAGCGCGGGGAGAAGCGATGGTGCGGCTTGAGTTCTACGGCCCCCTCACGTCGACCGGTTACCGGTCGCACCATGCTCGATATAGCGACTTGAAATCGGAGCCGCTAGTGAAAGTCGCGCAGGCAATCGCGCTCGAGGTGCACGCCGAGACCCTGAAGAAAGAAGCGAGTCAAGCGCGGTTTGAGAAGCGCGAAGCGAAGAAGAAGGCCGCTGAGACGAAACCGCCGGCTGCTGAGACGAAACCCGCGGCCGAGGCCCGGGTCGAGCAGCTCGCCGAGACGAAACCCGCCGCCGGCGACACGACCCGAACCTGGGAAGTTTTCGACTCGCGCCACAAGCTCGACGTCTTCGACGAGGGACGCCCGGGGAAAAAGCTCGGCGAGGTCCCCGGCGCGAACATGACGCGCGCGGTGCTCGCCGCGGAGACGGCCTGGCCCGACGTCCCGAAACGCTCGCTCGAGCTGCGCGAGAAAGGCGCCCGTACCCGCCGCCCTCGCACTAAGCCGGCGGCGCCCACTCCCCCGCCGGCCGAGACGAATGGCGAAACGGTCGAGGCGGCGGCGTGCAACCGCTGCAACGAGGTACGGCCGTTGACGGTCGCCCGGTGCCCCCAGTGCCAGTCGCCCGAGTACCGGATCGTCGTAAAGCAACGATGGCACGCGTACGACACGAGCAAGCGTCCGCACCGGGCGCTCGGCGAGGTCGAGGCGTTCACGGACGACTTCGCGCGATCCAAGGCGCGCGAGCAATGGCCCGACGTCCTTCCGGGGCATCTCGACCTGGTCCTGGTTTCGGATTCGAACTCGGCCGCCCCCGATCCCGAGCTCGCCGCCGCCCGCCGCGCCTGGGAAGCCGCGGACGAGCAGGCGCAAGCCGAGCTCGAGCGCCGGCCCGCCGAACCCGATCCGGATCCCGATCCCGAACCCGACGGCGGAATCGACGTCGCCGCCGAGCTCGGCCGGACGCTCGATCGGCACGACCAGGCCGAGGCCGAGCGGCGCGAGCGGAAGCGAGCGCGCGACCGCGAGTACCAGGAGCGGCGGCGCCGGAGCCGTCAGGAGGCGCCGGCGTGATCACGACCATCGTGAAACTCTCGTGCGATAACTGCGGAGTGCAGTTTCGCGACGTGACCCTGATCGACGATCGGACCGCGCTTCGCCGCGACGGCGAGATGCTCCGCGAGTCGGCCCGCGCCGAAGGCTGGCGGTATCTCCGTCCATCGCTGACGAAGGGGCTAGGCGACTACTGCCGGAGCTGTAGCGAGATCGTCGCCGCCATGTGAAAGGAGTGGGCCCATTGACACCCGACGTCTTACAGCTCTGGTCGATCGACCGCGGCCCGGCCGAGCACCGGTACACCGCGCAGATCGTGCTCATGATGTGGTCGGCGCTCGAGGAGATCGCGACCACGATCCCGACGACGCCGCGCGAAGCGCGCGCCGTCCGGATCGCGAGCGAGACGATCGCGAAGCTCAATGCGCTGGCGGCCGAGCGGAGTGGGAAGTGAGGCGGGTGTGTGCGGCGGTGTGGCGAGCGGTCGTCCGCGTCGTCGCGGCAATCGCGCTGGCCATCGCGCCCGATCACGATCTCGACGAGTGACGCGGAAAAACCCGACCCCTGGGTCTATTCCCTGACCCTCAGGACCAAGAGTCGCGATTCCGTGGCCTGTCCGGGGCCGGGTGAACTGCGCTGTTCAACCGGGAGCATAACGAAAGATGGGTAATATGGGAACACCGATGGTGGGTGACGTGGAAGAGCTCGTTGTGATGGGCGTTCTCGCGGTGGGCCTGCTCGCGTGGGGGGCCTTTCTCGTCGGGTGGTGGTGGCGCGCGTGGAGGCGGAAGTGATGTCCGACGTTCACGGCTCGTTGCTGGTGGCGATCGATGTTCTGAGCGCTCACTCGCCGTCGTCTTCCCCGCCCATCTCGCCGCCGAGCTGACGCCGGCCGGCGGTGGGTCCCTCGCTCGGCGCGCCGAAGCCGAGGCCGAACGCGGCGGCCGGCGCCGACGAGAACACCGCCGGCGCCTCCGCGATCCCGAACGGCTGCCCCACGATCGACGGCCGCTGCAGCGCCGCGCCGCTGAACGGTGCCCGACGGTTCGAGAACGTCAGCGTCGTCACGTACGACGTCGCGCCCGACCGCTCGCGGTACTCGAGGTCGACCGCGATCACCGGCACGTCGAACGAGTCCCATCCGGTGCTATACGTGCTGCCGGTGATCGAAAGTTTGTGCCCGATCAGGAGCGACGACGCGAGGAGCCCAAAGTAAGGGATCGAGCCCTCGTACACGACGTCCTTGACCGAGTCCAAAAACTCGGCCGCGAACGTGGTCATATTCGTGGCGTTCGACCCGTCCCGCCAGTCGTTGCAGGAAATCACCTTGGTGCGTTGAATCCCGAGCGCGCTGTACGACGTGCCGGCGTAGCCGCTCGACGGCTGCACGACACTGAGCGCGCCCGTGTGGACCGGCACGAACGCCTGAAAGTCATTCACCGGCGCCGGCGTCACGCCATCGACCGAGAAGACGAGCGCCGTCGGCCGGGCCGTGAGCACCGTCCCGCTCTCCGGGTCGACCGCGACGCCGATGTAGCTCTGCTGATAGGGTGCCATACCGAGCGGCGAATAAAACACCGTCCCCGCCGGCGTGCTCGTGAGCGTCGCCGCGGTGCCGTCCGAGTTCCGGAACGCGACCGGGTACGGGAAATAGTTCGCAAGCTGCGCCGCGATCGCGGCGTTCGTCACCTTGTACCGTCGGTAGACGTAGCTCGCGCCGCCGGCGGTGCCATAGATTTGATACGACGTGTAAGAGGTCGTCGGCGCCGGCGTGTCGAGCGTGAGCGTCGACGTCCCGCCGGCCGAGAGCGCCGTGTTCGACACGATCCGCGCGGTGAAATACTGCGTGTAGGCGCTGATCGCGTCCTGACGGAGCACGATCACGCCCTGGTGCCCAGTCGGCGAGTAATCCCAGTAGTCGGAGACCCACTGGGCCTTGGTGTTTTGCGACTGCACCGTGACCTGCGTCGTCGACGGCATCGTCGTGATGGTGCCGAGGTCCGACTGGCCGACCGCCGGGCCCGTGAGCGTCACGGTCGGCGAGCTGCTGTAGCTCGAGCCGCCGGCCGTGACCGTGATGCCCGTCACGGCCCCGCCGGAGATCGTCGCCGTCGCCGTCGCGCCGGAGCCTGTCGCGTCCGTGATCTGCACCGTCGGCGCGGCGGTGTAATTGTAGCCGCTGATAATGACGGCGATCGATGCGATCGAGCCGCTCGAGACCGTGGCCTGCGCCGTCGCCGTGCCCTGGCTCTGGGTCGGCGTGGTGAAGTCGCTGGCCTGCCACTGGGATTTGGCCTGCGCGTTGGTGAGGCCGTCGTGGGCGAAGTCCTCCGAGAGCCCTCCGTCGGCGTCGCCGGAGCCCGGCCACGGCTTGAGCGAGAGCGTCACGGGCACGACCAGGTCGTGCCCCCGGATCTCACACCGCGAGTAACAGCTCGACCAGTCGGCCGTCACGCTCGGCCGCCCGACGCGCGGGTCTGATCCGTCCATCGTCAGCGTGATATCGGCCGACCAGGTCCGCGGGTCGTGAAACCGGATGTTCCCCTGCGGGTCGACCTGGACGAAGTGGTTCGGGTGGCACGATTGCACGACGCCCTCGAGCGACTGCAAGATCCGCTCGCCCTGGACGTCGATTTCAAACGGCGGAATTATCGTGAGCGCCGCGAGGTCCGTGAGCGTCGCGCTCGGCAGCGTCGAGAGGATCACGATCGGGGCCGTCGTGTACCCGGAGCCGCCGGAGCCGAGCGTGATTCCCGTCACGGCGCCGCCGCTGACGGTCGCGGTCGCGGTCGCGCCCGATCCCCCGCCTCCGGCCAGGAGCACCGTCGGAGCGACCGCATAAGACGAGCCGCCGGCGACGATGGTAAACGAGCTCTGGACGACGCCGCCGGAGATCGTGCACGTCGCCTCGGCGCCGGTGCCGGCGCTCGAGTAATTGCCGATCCCGACGGCCGAGAGCGCGACCTTGTTCTGGCTCATCTCGAGCACGTCGGCGACGATCTGCCCCATCGTCCGGCCGGCGCGACTCGCGATGAAGTCCGGGTCGTCCGATGCGACATTGAAGCGGGCGGTGTCCGTGAGCGTGTTCGAGTCCGTCATCGGGATGTACTCGGCCCGCTTCGCGAGGCCGTAGCACGTCCACTCCCGGACCCACCCCAGGTGATCGTCATAGTGCGTCAGGTGCGAGCCCGTGTCGCCGCTGAAGATCAGCGTACCGTCCTGCGTGAGCGTCACGGGCTGCGCGTCCCACGGGTCGGGGCCCGACGTCAGCGCGCCGATCGACCGCGCGAACGACAACATCGGGTAGCCGTCCTTGGCATACGGCCGGCACGTCAGGAGCGTCGTCCGGGTCGCGACGCGGTCGATCGTGGTCGAGTTGATGACGAGGACGGCGCTCAATTCGGGCCCCCATTCAGTAAGGCGGTCGGCCCTTGCTCGTCGGCTCGACGGGCGAGCCGTGCGCCATTTTGCTGAAGGCGCCGGGCGTTGCCCTCGACCTTCGCGAGCCGCGCCATCACGCGCGCGAGCGCCTCTTGCGTCGCCGCCATCGCCTGCTGGGTCGCCTCGACGCCGGTCACGCCCTGCGCCTGCGCCGTGGCGATTTCATCCTGGAAACCGCGCCGGCCCTGCGAGGCGATCCGGGTCGCCAGGAGGTTCGTCTGCTCTTCGCTCATGCCGGCGTTCGCCCGCACGACGCGGCCGCGCCGGTCGCGGCCGACGGGGCGATTCAAAAACTGCAACGCCTGCTGAGTCGTGAAGTCAAACGCCTGGTCGGCCGTCGCGCCCTGGGCACGGGCCTGCGAGTAGATCGCTGCG